>Ga0207789_1000068_pt1 | contig 107831 bp, 94 predicted proteins | sample HigsolmetaGSP12D_FD_184840 | JGI IMG/M metagenome (GOLD analysis project Ga0207789, IMG submission 184840) | High solid enriched microbial communities from the Joint BioEnergy Institute, USA - SP1-2-D (SPAdes) | ecosystem: Engineered > Bioreactor > SSF (Solid state fermentation) > Aerobic >... | reverse complement strand
AACATGGACTGGTCGATCGTAACGAAATCGGGTACACTACTCTTGTAACCCTCTCTTGCGATCTGATCTCCTTTCTGGTGTCGGAACCTTAAGGATACTACAGATTCGCTTGATTGGGTTATTTTGCTATGTGACGATTTTTCGACAAGAACTTTTCACTGTCCAGTATCGCAAATAGTCAACTAAATCCGTGAAAAAATATCTAACACTTCATGTCAGATTGTGGTCAATAAAGACTGTAAGGATGTACCAAAAAAGAAGGAATATTGGGGCGCATTGTCCAGAAAAATGTTTTCGAACGCGCAAACAAAGCGGTATTTGCGCCAAATTTTTTTAACAGAAGCGGCACGCACTTCACGGGTTCCCCGATCATATGCTATCGTTGAACTTCGCGCCCGGCGGTTCCGAAGTGCTGCCGCCTCGGCCGTCCGGTCCGCTCCTGCCTGGCTTCCCGCCGCACCGGAGCGGAAAGCGCAGGCGAAGACGGGATGAAGCCCGCCGCCTTCGCCTTCATGCACCGATCCCTGCCGAACCGGTTCGCGGTCGCCTTGACTTGAGTCGGCGAAAGGTGTAGTTTTATATCGACATGACATTAGGTCAAAAAAAGAGGAGGCCCCCCATGTCGCCGCGAACGAAGGAGCAAAACGAGCAAATCCGCCAAGCCCGCATCGGCCAGATCCGCCGGGCGGCGGCGGACGTGTACCTCGCCAGGGGGATGGCGTTCGAGATCAAGGACGTCGCCGCCTGGGCGGAGATCGGCTACGGTACGGTCTATCATTACTACAGCAACAAGTATTCGCTGTTTCGCGACATGCTGGAGCGTTCGATCGAGGCCGCCCGCGAGTTGACGGAGCGGACGCTGGCGGAGAAGCTGCCGCCATGGGAGCGGCTGCAGCTGCTGGCGGGACGGCTGCTGCGCCTGTGGTCGGCAGACCGGTCGGTGTTCATCCTTTACAAGATGGCGTCGGAGCAGTTCCGCGAACTTCCGCAGGACGCCGCCGGTCCGCTCGCCATGCGGTTCGAAAACGCGCTATACCGCCCGGTGGCGGACGCGCTGGGCGAGTGCGCCGGCGACGCGGCGGAGGAGACCGCGAACGTGCTGTTCGGCGCGCTCATCGGCAGCGCGGGGCTATGGCTGTATCGGTTCCGGACGGATCTGGACGCGGAACGGATCGCCGGGCTGCTGTTCGAAGGAATCCGGCCGGGAGACCGGGACCGGTAAGAAGGAGCGTGACGAGATGATTCGTCTGAAAACGCCGCAGGAGATCGAGCAGATGAAGCCGGCCGGCGCGCTTGTCGCCGCCTGCCATCGCGAGATCGCCAAGATGATCCGCCCCGGCGTCACCACGTGGGAAATTGAAGAGCTGGTGGAAGACATGCTGCGCAGAGCGGGCGCCCGCTCTGCCACGAAGGGCTACAAAGGCTACCGTTACGTCACCTGCGCATCGGTCAACGACGTCATTGCGCACGGATTTCCGAACCGGACGCCGCTTGCGAGCGGCGACCTGGTCACGATCGACATCGTCGCGGAACTGAACGGATGGGTCGGCGACTCGGCCTGGACCTACGCTGTCGGCGAGCTGTCGGAAGAGGCGGCGAAGCTGCAGCGGGTCGCCAAGGAGTGCCTGTATCTCGGCATCGAGCGCGCGATCGTCGGCAATCGGGTCGGCGACGCGATGCATGCGGTGCAGAAGCATGCCGAAGCGAACGGCTTCTCGGTCGTGCGCGAGCTGGCCGCCCACGGCGTCGGCCGCGAGATGCACGAGGAGCCGAGCTTCATCCATATCGGCACGCCGGGCAGAGGCTTCCGTTTCAAGGAAGGAATGGTGCTGACGATCGAACCGATGATCAATGCGGGAACTTGGCGCATGAAGATCGACGGCGATGGCTGGACGGCGCGCACGGCGGACGGCAAACTGTCGGCCCAATACGAGCACACGATCGCCATTACGAAGGATGGTCCGCTCATTCTGACCGACCAAGGGTAACCGCCGCCCGGACAGGGGCGGTTCGGGACGTGCAGCGAGCGGGACGGAGCGGAGCGGGCGCGGGCGGTCCGACTTTCGACACGGCCGGAACGGGAGCCGGCCGCCGCCCGCCGCGGACACCAGGCTCACAAAGAATCGAATCCGCTCCGTATCGTTCCGACGCCGGCCAGAAACGTCTCCACCATGAGCCGAAACGTGGCGTCGAGGTCGAGCGGAAGTCCGAAGCCGCCCTGTCGCTCCAACGAGACAAACCCGTGCAGCAGGCTGCGGACGATGCGAACGGCGTGAAGCGCAGCATCCCCTTCCAACCCGTAGACGGAAACGGCCTGAACGATCAGCCCGACCACTTCCCCGCCCGCCTCCCGCAACGCGTCGTCGTCCGGGCCGGGCGCCCGCTGGATCGCTTCGTACAAGCCGGGGTGGGCTCTGGCGAACGACAAGTACGACCGGCTCAGCGCGCGGACCGCCTCGCCGCCGGACTTGCCGGCCATCTCCCGCCGCAGGGCGAACGCGAGCAGCTCCAGACCATGCCGCGCCAGCTGGCGGCGCAAATCCTGCAGCCCGTTCACATGGTTGTAGAGGGAAGGAGAGCGAATCCGCAGTTTGGCCGCAAGCGTCGCCAGCGTGACGGCTTCGAGCCCTTCCGCATCGGCCAGTTCGGCGGCGGCCCGAAGCACGGAGTCGCGGTCAAGTCCGATGCGGGGAGACAATGCCGGCACCTCCCGAACTTGCGTTCAGGCTCCGCTCCGCCTCGGCGATGGCGCGGTCCATGGCCGCGGCCGGAACCGTCAGCATGCGGCCGTGACCGACGGCCAGCAGCGTCGGCTGCAAGTCCCGCAGCCGGCGGGCGCTGGCCAGCGCCGTCCGGGCGCTCCACGTCGCCATGGCCGGGAACGGGAACAACGGCTGCTTCTTGCCCGACACCGCGACGCCGCCTCGGGTCTGGAAGGCGTCGCCCGCGATCAGGGCGCCGCTGCGCGGATCGAAGAACGATACGGAGCCGGGCGTATGACCGGGAGACGCGACGACGAGCAGCGAGCCGACCCGGTCGCCGTCCGCGAGCAGAACATCCGGCGACGTCTTGATCTTGCCGGGCGCCGGCACGTCTCCGCGCACCGGTTCGGCCGGCTCGCCGGGGTCGGTCGACCGGTCGCCGCGCAGCAGACGGGCGTCGCGGGCCGAGACGTGCACCTTCGCCTCCGGCAGCGCCGCCCGAAGCGAGTCCAGCGCGCCGATGTGGTCGCCGTGCGCATGGGTCAGCGCGATCCGCACGATCGGCTTGCCGATTCGCGCCGCCGCCTTCAAGATGCCGTTCGCGCTGAACGGCAGCCCGGCATCGATCAGCGTCAAGCCGTCCTCCTCCTCGACAAAATACACGTTCACCGGAAACAACCGCGGCAGGAAGGCAAGCTGGAAAACCGACTCTTTTTTCGTTATTTTCATCGTTCGCACGCTCCTTTTTTCAAATAACTAATCTCGTTAGTTTTAACATAACTAATTCGATTAGTTTTTGCAAGCAAAAAATCCGAATCGCCGCGCCGACCCCGAAACCGCGGGGAAGACGGACGAGGCGATTCCTTGCACCTGGTCCCGGCAGACTACTCTTCCCTCAGGAAGCGCCGGAAACCGCCCCCGCCTCCTCCTTCGCCTCCGGCTCCGACGATTTCGGCACTTCCGCGACCAGGTCGCCCTGGGCCGTCCACGCGGTTACATGCAGCGTCCCGATATCGCCGATCGCGAACCAGACGATCTTCCAATCCGTCTTCACCAGCTTCGCCTCCACCGCGCTTCCGTCCCGGTCGACCGTCTCGATCCGGGCGATCCGCGGGTCGTCCGTATAGCCGAAGACGACGTCCTTCTTCCCCTCGTTGCCGAGGTCGATTTCGGCCATGTCGACGGCCAGGCTCCCGGGATCGTAGAATGTCCCGGCCTGGGTGAGCGTCCAACCGCGCCCCCGTCCGCCCGCGAACACCGCCAGCCCGATTCCCTCCGTTCCGTCCGGCCGCGGCGACTTGAAGAAGGCCAGCACCCGGTCCCCGACCGTATCGGTAAAGAGCAGTTCGACGCTCTTGTCGGGATAATGCCGGCGGAAGGCGTCCTCGATCGTCGCGCTTCTGCAGCCGGCCGGCAGCAGCGCCGCGCAGACGACCAGCAACAGCAGCAGATAACTTCGTTTTGGCATCTCTCCACTCCTGAACTCTCTCTTCGCCCGAATCCGGGCGGGTTTATCTCTTGTAGACGGGCGACGCGCGCCAAAAGTTCCCGTCCCTCATTGAGAATGTCCGAACGATCCGTTACGATGGTGGAAAAAGATTGCGCAGAGGAGAGGACGGCGTTGAAGATCGTCGTGCTGGACGGGGGCACGCTGAACCCCGGAGATTTGAGTTGGGAACCGCTGGAGCGGCTGGGCGAAGCGACAGTGTACGACCGCACGCCCGCCGATGCGATCGTGGAGCGCAGCCGCGGCGCCGAGCTGCTGCTGACCAACAAGACGCCGCTGCGCCGCGAGACGATCGCCCGGCTGCCGGACCTGCGGTATATCGGCGTGCTCGCCACCGGTTATGACGTTGTGGATACGGAGGCCGCCGCCGAACGGGGCATCATCGTCACCAACGTGCCGTCTTACGGAACCGATTCCGTGGCCCAGTTCGTGTTCGCGCTGCTGCTCGAGCTGTGCCACCGGGTCGGCTTGCACAGCGACTCGGCGCGCGGCGGGGATTGGAGCCGGAGCGCGGATTTCTGCTACTTGCGCTCGCCGCAGATCGAACTGTCGGGCAAAACGATGGGCATCGTCGGCATGGGCAGAATCGGGAGAAAAGTCGCGGACATCGCGAAGGCGTTCGGCATGAACGTCATCGCCTCGGGACGGCCGGGGAGCGCGGGAAGCGACGGCCGGAACGGCGGCGTGCCGCGGGTGGAGCTTAAGGAGCTGCTGCGGCAGGCGGACGTCGTCAGCCTGCATTGCCCGCTGACGCCGCAGACGGAGCGGCTCATCCGCCGCGAGACGATCGCCCGGATGAAGCCGGGCGCGCTGCTCGTCAACACCGCGCGCGGCAAGCTGATCGACGAAGCGGATCTGGCCGCCGCCCTGAACGAAGGGCGGATCGCCGGGGCGGCGCTGGACGTGCTGTCGACGGAACCGCCGGCCCCCGACAACCCGCTGCTGTCGGCCCGCCGTTGCGTCGTCACGCCGCACATCGCCTGGGCGTCGTTCGAAGCGAGAAGCCGGCTGCTGAACGCGGCCATAGGCAACATCGTTCGCTTCCTGAGCGGCGACCCGGTCAACGTCGTCGGCAGGTAGCGCCGGGGCCGCGGGCCGCGCCGTCCGGTCGGCCGGATACCGCCGGGCGGCGCGCGGCCCGGGCGGCCAGCCATTGCGTGATCGCTTCGGCGAGAACGCCGAAGCTCCCGAGACGGCGCACGGGCTCTTCAGCACTTCCTTTTCAGGCCAGGTTGATCGCTCTGATCTTGTCCGGCGGCACCTTCGGCTGGCGATCCTCGGTCAGCAGGCCGTTGACCTCCTGCTGCACGTCGGTCACCTGCGTATAGCAATAGCCGCAGATCCCTTCCACCGCCTTGATCGCCCTCGTCAGGCCGCCGAACCGTTCCAGGAACTCCTCCTCCGAGGCCACCTGGCCGCCGTAGCCCCAGCCTTTGTCCGACCGGAAGGCGATGCCGCCGTATTCCGTGACCATGATCGGCTGCCCCCGGTACTCGTACCCTTCGGCGAACGCGTATTTCCTCTGATTGACCGGCGACTCGTTGCGCAGCATCGCTTCCAGGTGCGCGAACCGCTTCGCGAGTTCGTCTCCGGTCGCCGCGTAATTGTGGATCGTCAATATGTCCGAGACGGTGTGCTCCCAGCCGTCGTTCGTGATGACCGGGCGGTGCGGATCGATCGCCTTCGTCAGATGATAGATGCTTTCGGTCAGCTTCTGCTGCCGCCGGTCGCGCAGGATGTTCGGCACGCCCCAGGACTCGTTGAACGGAACCCAGGCGACGATGCATGGATGATTGTACTGCTGCGGCACGATCTCCAGCCATTCCCGCACGAACGCGTCGACCGCCCGGTCGTTGAATTCGAACGTGGCCGCCATCTCCGACCAGACGAGCAGCCCCTTCACGTCGCACCAGTAGAGGAAGCGCTCGTCTTCGATTTTCATATGCTTGCGCACGCCGTTGTAGCCCATCTCCAAAATGCGGTCGATGTCTTCGATCAGCGCCTCCCCGCTCGGCGGCGTCAGATGGGTGTCCGTCCAGTAGCCCTGGTCCAGAACGAGCCGCTGGTAGAGAGGCGCGTTGTTGAGCAGCACCTTCCCCTTCTCGATGGAAATTTTGCGCATCCCGAAGTAGGAGAACACCCGGTCCAGCACCCGGTCGCCCGCGTACAGGACAAATTCGACGTCGTACAGATTCGGCTGCTGCGGCGACCAGAGGCACTTCATCCACGGTCCGTTCGCCTCATGCACCAGATCGACCTCGACGGTCAGCGACGGGCGGTCCGCCGCCAGACAGACCCGCTTGACCGGCCGCCCCTTCAGCGTCACGACGGTCTCCAGCCGCAGATCGCCGGCCGTCTCGGCGCCGCGAAGTTCGTAATCGAAACGGATCGTCTGCCGATCGATGTCGGGCGTCATCTTGACGGATTCGAGCCGCCGCTCCTCCACGAATTCCATCCACACCGTCTGCCAAATGCCGGTCGTCTGCACGTAGAAGCATTCGAAGCTGTCCCGCGTCCAGCGCTGCTTGCCCCGCGGCTGGGCGCAATCGTTGGAATCCTCGACCTTGACCGTGATCCGATTCTCGGCGCCGAACACGAGACAGGGAGTAACGTCGAACGAGAACGCCGCATATCCGCCCCGGTGCCGGCCCGCCGGCGCGCCGTTCACCCAGACGCGAGCCTCGTAATCGACCGCCTGAAAATGAAGGATCGCCCGCTTGCCCGCAGCTTCCGCCGGAACGTGCACCGTCCGACTGTACCAGACGAACGGGTGGAACGCTTCCTCGCCGATGCCGCTTGCCTTCGACTCGTACGTGAAGGGGACGACGATCTTGCGGGTCCCTTCCGCCGTCTCCTCCCACTTCTCCTGCCACTTCTCCGCTTCGCCGGCGTTGCGGTCGTCGAAGCGGAAGTCCCATTCGCCGTTCAGGTTGAGCCATTGCTCGCGCACGAACTGCGGCCTCGGGTAATCTTGGATGTAGCCTTTCGTCGTCATGCCCTTCCTCCGGTTCCCGGTGTCGCTGGCAGTTCGAGCGCGTACACGGACGCGGGCCGCAGCGGATAGCCGCGCCGCCACGCGGCCAGCGGCACGGTGCGGGTCGTGCAGGCGATCCGTTCCGGCTCGAACACGGAGTTGATGTCCTGAACGGACTCGCCCGTAATCTCGTGCAGCACCGCCTCCGTCTCCTCTGCGAACTTACGGCCTAACAGTTCCAGCTCGGCCGTCACTTCCCGCAAGCTCCGGTTGACGATAAACACGGTGACGGTGCTGCCGTCCTCGTTCGCGCACGCCGCGACGTCGAGCTCGGGCAGCGCGTCCAGTCGGATCGGCGCCGGCTTGTCCGTCCGCACGGCGAAAGTGCCGCACGCCGTCTCGGCGGGAAGCAGCCGCCGGATGTCCCGGTTCGCGTACAGCTTCAGCACCTCGTAGGTCGGCGTGCCGTACACTTTCAGCGGGAACCCGCTCCAGCCCGGCACCTTGCCGCAATATTGGTCGGCGTAGAAGTCGCCGACGCGGATGCAGCCGCCGAGCCAGCCGTTGACCAGGTCGGAGAAGCTGCCGATGTGCACGATGCCGCTCAAGCGCAGCATCTCGTTCAGGTTGGCCGCGTTCGCGACCGCCGCTCCGAGCGTGTGCTCGTCCGGCAGCCCCTTGCGGATCGTGTTCGGATAATACATCGTATTGTATTCGGTGATCGCCAGCTTCACGTGGCGCGCCTTCGGAATCGAGCGGATCGTCTCCGCCGTCCGCCGGATATCTTCGCGCGTCCACTCGGGGAACGAGGCGATCGCCTTGTAGCGCTCCTCGGCCGGCGTCTCCCGGTTCATGCCGAAGCGATTGCAGCCGTGGTACAGATGGAGCGTCAAATAATCGATCTGCTCGCCGGCGATCGTAAGCACCGGCCGGTTCCAGTCCTGATCGGTATGGCCGCAAGCCAGCAGAACGAGCGACGGGTCGACCGCCTTCATCGCCGTCGCGAAGGCGAGGCAGCGTTCGGCGAACCGCTCCGCGGAGCAGGTGCCGACCTGCCACTGGCCCCACACTTCGTTGCCGATCTCCCAATAGCGGACGTTGTACGGCTCGGGGTGTCCGTTCGCCGCCCGCCGCGCGCCCATCGGAGTATCGGCGCTTCCGTTGCAGTATTCGACCCACTGCGCGGCCTCCTCGGGCGTTCCGGAGCCGTCGTTCACGCAGATGAGCGGCTCCGCCCCGAGCTCGCGGCAGAACCGGATGAATTCGTCCGTGCCGAAATACTTGTTCGTCCAGCCGCCCCACGCTTCGTTGTACATGACAGGGCGCTCGAGCACGGGCCCGACGCCGTGCTCCCAATGATAGGCGCTGATGTAGTTGCCGGCGAGCCGCATCATCCCGGCGTTCAGCGCCCGCGCCATCTCCATGACCTCGCGCTTCACCGTGCCGACGCTGTCTACAGGCAGCAGCGATACGTGGTCGAGCCACAGCATGCCGGTGGACACGTGGTCGGTCCAGCGCGGATGATCGGCGGGCACGTACACCCGGACTTCGGCGTCGGCGCAGTCGCGGCTGACGGTCAGCCGCGCCTCGTATTCCTTCCAGTTGTGGCTCGTCAGCTCGATGCGCGTCCGGCCGAGCCGCTCCTCCGTCCGCCGGTCCACCGCCTCGACGAGGCAATAGCGCAGCTCGACGGACGCCCGCGCCACCAGCTTGACCGCGTAGTCCATCGGCCCGCGCAAGGCGGTCCGCTGCGCGATGCCGGCGTCGGCTTCGTCGTCGCTGCGGATGCGAATGCGCTGGGCGCGGCCCGAATGCTTCGGCGCCGGCGCCTCGAGCGCGTATTCGGTGCTTCGCCCGTTCGTGAAGGCGGTCCACTTGCCGGAGACCGCCCGCTTCGATTCGGCTTCGCTCTCGAAATCCATGTCCTTCAACGGATACGCGAGCATCGCGTCCATATGGTCGCGGATATCCTCGACGAAATGCCCGAACAGATAAGGAGAGATCGTATGCCCGCCGGCGCTTCCGCAGTCGATCGTAATTTTCGCGTTCGAATTCAACATCCAGCCCTCCCGTTCGTTAACCTTTGATCGAGCCGATCATGACGCCCTTGACGAAATGCCGCTGCACGAGCGGATACATGACCCACACCGGCAGACTCGCGACGATGATGACCGCGTACTTGACGCTCTCCGCCAGCAGCACCTTGTCCTCGAGCCCGACATTGGCGTCCACGGCGTCGGATTGGCTGATCAGCAAAATTTCGCGCAGCACCAGCTGCAGCGGATACAGCGCTTCCTTGCGGATGTAGATCAGCGCGTTAAAGTAGGAATTCCAGTGGCCGACCGCGTAGAACAGCACCATGACCGCCAGAATCGGCTTCGACAGCGGCAAAATAATGCTTCGCAGCAGCCGCCAGTTCGAGCAGCCGTCCATATGGGCCGCCTCCTGCAGCTCCCACGGAATCGTCGTCTGGAAGTACGTGCGCATGACGATCAGGTTGTAGGTCGCGATCGCGTTGGGGATGATGAGCGCCCACATCGTATCGACCATGCCGAGATCCTTGACCAGCATGTAAGTCGGAATGAGACCGCCGTTGAAGAACATCGTAATCGTGATGAGAACCATCAGCAGCTTGCGGCCGGGCAGGTCCGGCCTCGACAGCGGGTACGCCGCCAACACCGTCATGATCAGGTTGACGGTCGTGCCCGCCGCCGTATACACAATCGTGTTGCCGTAGCCGGTCCAGACCTCGCGATTGCGCAGAATGTTCGCGTACGCCTCCGTCGACACGCCCTTCGGCAGCAGCCAGACGTCCCCGTTCAGCACCCGGGCCGGGTCGCTGAACGAGGCGCTGACGACGAAGAGGAGCGGATACAGCACGACGGCGATGACGATCGCGGCAATCGCGTATACGAGGATGTCAAAGCCTTTGCCGTCCGAGACCCGGTTGGCGGCTGCCGTCTTGGCCATGGGGGATCGCCTCCTTTACCATAAGCTCGTCTCCGACACCTTGCGCGCGAAGCGGTTCACGAGCAGCAGCAGCAGCAGGTTGATGACCGAATTGAACAGTCCGATCGCCGCCGTATAGCTGTACTCGCCCTTCTGAATGCCCGTCGTGTAGACGAACGTCGAGATGACGTCGCTCGCCTCCAGATTCAGGTTGTTCTGCATCAGCAGAATCTTCTCGAAGCCGATGTCCATGAAGTGGCCGACGTCCAGAATGAGCAGGATGACGATGACGGGCACGATGCCCGGCAGGGAGACGTGCCAGATGCGGCGCAGCCGGGAAGCCCCGTCCATCTTGGCGGCTTCGTACAGCTGCGGATTGATCCCGGCCAGCGCCGCGATGTAGATGATCGACTGCCAGCCCATGTTCTGCCAGATGTTCGAGCCGATGAAGATCGTCTTGAACCAGCCGGCCGACTCCATGAAGCGGACCGGCGTCCCGCCGAACGCCTCGACCAGCTTGTTGATCGGGCCGGTCGGCGAGAGGAACACGGTCAGAATGCCGACGACGACGACAACCGAGACGAAGTGGGGCATAAACGTAATGTTTTGCAGCCACTTGTTGAACGACCTGCTGCGAATCTCGTTGCTGACCAGCGCGAGCAGAATCGGAATCGGGAAGGCGACCGTCATTGAGATCAGGCTGATCGAGAGCGTGTTCCATAACAGCCGCTTCACGTAATACGAATCGAAAAACCGCTGAAAATGCTCGAAGCCGACCCATTCGCTGCCGAAGATGCCTTTCGCCGGACTGAAATTTTTGAACGCGATCTGCAGCCCGTACAAGGGACCGTAATGGAACAGCAAGTACCAGGCGATCGGCAGCAGCAGCATCAGATACAGGTCGTACCGCTTGGCCATCTGCCGAAGCAGGCGGCTGCTCCGCCGCGATGGGCTGCAGGCCGGAACGGCCGCCGCACGGGCTTGCGCGCTTCTCATGTCCATTGCTCCTTCTCCGCTTCCGGATCGCGATTATTTCGTCATTTTATCGTAGGCTTCCTGATAAATCTGCTGCAGCTCGTCGATCTTCAGCTTCTTCAACGTCGCCTGGAATTCGTCCCACTTGTCGAAGCTGAGCGCGCCGACGATAAACTTCGTGCTCTGCTCCTGGTAATACTTGTCGAGGTCCGTTCGGATCGTGTTGACCTTTTGCGCCGTGTCCTCGTCGAACATCGGAGCCGCATAGCGGACTTTCGGCATGTACGGATCCAGCTGCTCCTGCGCCTTCTGAACCTGCTCCGGATTGATGTACGAGGAGACGTAATCGTCGATCAGATGAGGCGCTCCGCCCCCGGCGTACGGCGTGATCTTCGGCTGGTTATCGGCCGACATGTATTCGTCCGTATAGTAGGGCTTGCCGTCCTTGATCACGTAGTGCTCGCCTTCGCGGCCGAACCGGAGCAAGGTGGAGCCTTCGTCGCTGTAGAAATAATCGATCCAGCGCATCGTCACTTCCGGATATTTGTTGACGGACGTAATGGCGAAGGCGCCGGGGTCGCGGGCGATGGGAGAGCCTTGCGCCTGCAGCTGATCGCCGTTCGGGCCGGCCGGCGGCGCGATGCCGACGTATTGGTCCGCGATCGGCAGGAAGTTGTTGTTCGTCTGGTCGAAGAAGAATCCCGCATTGCCCGAACCCTGCTTCGCCAAATATTGCGCCTCCGTATGCGAGAATACGTCGTGGTCCAGCAGCTTCTCCTTGTACAGCTTGTTCAGATACATGAGCAGCTGTTTGTTCTGCTCGCTGCCCATCCAGATGTTCACTTTGCCGTTCTCGATGTTGATGTTGTAGCCCATCTGCTGATCCAGTCCGAACGATCCGCTCATCTCGTTCACAATCGCCAGGCCATTGCGGGACGTCATCGGAATCTCGTCCTGCTTGCCGTTGCCGTTCGGGTCCCGGTCGCGGAAGGCGACCAGCACGTCGTACAGCTCGTCCGTCGTCTTCGGAATGGACAGGTTCAGCTTCTGCAGCCAGGACTGGTTGATCCACTTCTTGTCCGTCCGCGCCGCGCCCAACGTGACGATGCCCGGAATCGCGTAGATGTGGCCTTCCGGCGTCGTGATCGCCGAACGGATCTCGGGGTATTGCTCCATCAGCGCCTTCAGGTTGGGAGCGTAGCTGTCGATCAAGTTTTCCAGCGGGATCAGTTGGCCTGCCGCCCCGTAGCGGACCTGCTCAAGGGGAGACAAGCCCGAGCGGTACAGCGCGTCGGGAAGCTCGTTGGAAGCGAACAGCAGGTTCTTCTTCTCGTCGAAGCCGTCCGTCGGCGCTTCGGTGAAGTCTACGTGCACATTCGTCATCTTCTCGTAGTCCTGGAACACCGGCATATCCTTGAACGGCCCGTTGACCGGGGCGATGCGGGTGAACATCTTCAGCGTGATCGGCTCGCTTACGAGCGGGAATCCGCTTGCGTTCACGGTACTGGCGCCCGCGGACGCCGACGGGCTTGCCTCCTCCTTGCCGTCCGAATTCGAACTGCAGCCGGCCACCGCCAGGCCTGATGCGATCACGACCGCGATGGCGCCGCATCTCCACTGGTTGCGCATCATACGGTACATCCTCCTCTTTTCCATGGTTGCAGACCTTCTGTCTGTAAGCGTTTCCCCTGGTGCGAGATTCATTATAGGTCATCCCCGCAAGAGGCGGATTCCAAATATTTGACTATTTACTCCACTTCTTTTACCGTCGCTTCTTCCGCGCCCGGACGGGTCAAATAGGCGTGCGGCGTTCGCCCGGTCAACTCTTTGAACACTTTGAAAAAATAATTGTAAGAGGAAAACCCTACCTGGCGGCACACCTCCTTGATCGAGAACCGGCCGCTCTCCAGCAGCCGGCAGCTCGCCTCGATCCGCACCCGGCTTACGTATTCGGAGAAGGTCGAGCGCGTCTCTTCCTTGAAAATGCGGCTGAGGTACGAAGGGTTCAGCCCGATGGCTCCCGCCGCCCGCTCCAGCGTGATGCCGTCGTGATAGTGGTCCAGAATCAGCTGAATGGCTTGCGTCACGTGCCGGGAGTACGGTCCGGACGCGCGATGCGGCTTCAGCAGCCGCAGCAGCTGCGCGAAGTAGGATTGCAGCCAGCGCTCCAGCTCGCCGAGGCTGCCCAGCTTGCCGATGCCGCTGCGCGAAGGCAACTCGGCCGCTGCCGCGCCCGCGGCGGGCATCCACTTCTTCCACGCTTTGTCGCCGGCGTGCAATAGCTCGCTGACGATCGTCTGCACGGTCCGGGAGAACGGCGGCAGCCCTTGCAGGGAGGCGAACAGCGAAGCGATCAGCCGGCGGATGCCCTCCTCGTCGAGCCTCTCGAAGTGCAGGAGCAGCTGCTGCTGCTCTTCGATGGTCAGCGACGCGCGCCGCTTCCGCGCGCCGGCCGGCTCTCCGCCTTCCGCCAGCTCCAGCGCCCGCTCCGCCGAGCCGATGCTGGCGCCGAGCTGCAGCAGGCTGCCGCAGACGTGCCCCAGGGCATAAATGCAATGCAGGTTCAGGAACAGCTCCAGCGAATGTTTGACGACGCCCAGCAGCCGTTCGGCCTCGCTGACGGCGGCCCGTTCGCTGCGTTCCTTGAACGCGAACACGACGATCAGCCGTCCCTCTCCCGCATACGCCGCCGTCCGTTCCCGCGGATCGCCCAGACTCTGCTGCACGATGTCCACCGCCCGCTGCACGAGCCGGTTCGTCTGGACGTCGCTGAGCGATTCCGTCAGCAGCAGGAACGGAATGAGCTGCACGACCGCCGCCGCGAAGCCGACCGCTTGCGGGTACAGCCCCAGCCGCTTCGCATGCGCGGCCAATTCCGGCGCGGCGCCCGGCCTCCCTCGCGCCAGATCCGCGAGCGGCTCGCGGACGGCGGCGGGATCGCGGCTTTCCGCGCGCTCCGGCTGCTTCCCGTCCCCGCGAACATCCCGCACCGCCTTGTTCAACACGGCGAGAAGCGTCCGCTCGTCGAGCCGGTGCTTCAGCAGATAGTCGACGGCCCCGTTCATCAAACATTCGCGCACGTAATCGTAGTCGTCGTAGCTGCTGAGCATAATCGTCCGGACGGCGGGATACCGCTCCCGGATCGTCCGGTTCAGCTCCACGCCGTCCATCTCCGGCATGCTCACGTCGAGGATGACGACGTGAGGGCGGAATTGCCCGATCATCTCCAGCGCCAGCGCGCCGTTATAAGCTTCGCCGCACAGCTCGAAGCCGTGCCCGCGCCAGTCCGTCAGCGTCCGCAAGTTGTGGCGGGCCAACGGTTCGTCGTCCACCAGCAGCACCCGGTACATGCTCACACCGCCCCCCGTTCCGGATCGAACGTCTCCCGCAATTGAGGAAAACGAATCTCCGCCTTCGTGTACCGCCCCGGCTCGCTGGACAGCCTGACGCCGTACGGCGCGCCGAAGACGCGGACAATCCGCTCGTGCACGTTGCGGACGCCCATGCCGCTGAAGCGCGACCGCGGCTCGTCCTCCGGACCGAGCAGCGCCTCCATCTCGGCCGGCGTCATCCCCGCCCCGTCGTCCGTCACTTCGATCATCAGGTCGTTCGACTCCGCGTATACCCGGATCAGCACCGCTCCTCCTTGCGCCGACGGACCGATGCCGTGAATGATCGCGTTCTCGACGAGCGGCTGCAGCATCAGCTTCAGCACGCGGCATTCGAGCAGCGCTTCGTCCTCGACGCGCGTCTGCACGCGGATCGGCTCCATATATTTGTACTTCACGATGGAGACGTAGTTCGCGACGTAGTCGAGCTCCTCCCGCACCGTCAAATATTCATTGGAATTGCCGAGCACGCCGCGCATCAGCTCGATCAGCGAGCCGGACACCTCCTCGATATTGGGCACCCCGTTCAGCTTGGCCAAATATTTGATCGTGTTGAGCGAGTTGTACAGAAAGTGCGGGCGGATTTGCGCCTGCAGCGCGGTCAGTTCCGCCTCTCGCTTCTGCCGCTCGCTGACCCGGATGCCTTCCATCAGCCGCTTCAATTCGTCCACCATGCCGATGAACACCTGGTACAGCTCGCCGACTTCGTCCTTCGTCCTGATCTCCGTACGGGGAAACGACAGATTGCCTTCGCCGACCCGCAGCATCATCGAACGCAGCCGCCGGAGATGGATCGTCGTACGGAACGACATCTGCAGCGAGCCGATCAGGATGACGAGGAAGACGGCGGCCGACACTTCGATCATCAGATTGCGGATGCGGATCGACTCGCTCAGCAGCGAGTCCAACGGAATCAGCGCGAGCGTCGTCCAGCCGGTGTAGGCGGATACGCCTCTGACGACGATATAGGTGCGGCCGTCGATGTTCCGCTCGACGGGATCGCCGGCGTTCTTGTACATGTCCTGCTTGATGGCGACGATCGTCTCCCTGGACGGGCCGCTCTCGGCCGGCGCCGATTCGGACGGATAAATAAATTCGTTCTGCTCGTCCAGGACATACAGCTTGCTGTCCGCGGTCGGCTTGACGCCGTAAGTTTGATTGATGAAGTCGTACTTCAGGTCGACCATCACGATGCCGATCGTCTCGCGGTCGTAACGGATCGTGCGGCCGACCGTAATGACATCGCGGCCGACCGGCTTGACGTACGCGTGCCGGGACCCGTTCCGCAGAATATCATTCATCGTGTCCGTTCCCAGGAAGGTCCGGTCCAGCCACGGCTCCCCGGTGTAGAACACCTTCCCGTTCAGGCCGACGACGGCAATCCTCGAGATGTACGGCTTATAGTCGATCAGCCCCGACAGAAATTCGTTGATCCGCTTCTGCTCCCGGAACCATTCGTAGCTGATCTCCTCGCTCGGACTCAAGATCGTGTCGATCACCGTGTCCTTGTTCGTGACCACGACGGTGTTCAGCCGGTCGATCTCCTGAAGCATGATGTTCAGCGATTCGTCCGCCTGGTGGATGCTGTCCGACACCGAAGTCACCGCGTTGCGCTTGATCGTCTCGCGCATGTTCATATAGACGATGGCGGCGACCGAGACGATGGACAGCAGGGCGACGAGGCCGAAGGCGATGAAAATTTTCCCTTGCAGGCTTAACCGCGGCGAGAATCGGCTGCCGGGAACGATTCGTGTCATGGCGCTTCTCCTTCGCGGCTCAATCTTCCGCCGGCTCGCCGCCCGACGAGCGAACGGCCAAGGGGGACGCGTTGTAATAGCTCTTGAAAGCCCGGGTGAACGAGTACAGGTTCGGATATCCGAGCGACAGCGCGATCTCCGTCACCGTCGCGTCCGTTCCCGTCAGCAGCCGCTTGGCCTTCTCCATCCGAATCATTCGGATATACTGCTGCGGAGGCATGCCGACCTGTTCGGCGAACATATGGGAGAAGTACGAGCGGTGAATGCCCGCGAACGCCGCCACCTGCTGCACCGTAATGCCTTCCGTCGCATGCAGCTCCATGAACTTCAGGCATTCCCGGATCCAGCCGGAAGGCTCCGACGCCGGGCCGGACGCCGCGTCCGGAACCAGCCCCGCGAACAGGCTGCAGATCGACGACTGCAACTCCAGCGCGGCGGACGGCCGCCAGCGGTCCAGATCCGCCAGCGTCCGCAGCGTCTGTTCCATCGCCTCCCGGACGCGCGGGGTGACCGCCTGCCGGCGGAAGGGCGCCGCCCGGGTGATCCCCGCCAGCTCCAGCAGCGGCTTCGCCCGGGCGCCGTCCACCGCCAGCCAGTTCAATCGCAGCGGCGATTCCGAGGGCAGCCGTCCGTAATAATAGGTGTCGCCCGGGAACAGGCAGAACAGGTCGTTCTTCTCCAGCTCTTGCCGCGTGCCGCCATATTCGAGGCGAAGCCTTCCGTCCAGCACCAGATGGAGGCTGTAGCATTCGATTCGCTTCGGCCCGACCGCGTAATGGGGCTTGGCGACGCTGCGCCCCGCCCGGACCGGCCACAGACGCCCGTCCTTGTCCAGCTCGCCGGGCGTGTAGTACAGAAACTGGGCGTATTCGTTCTCGTATTCTTCCAGCATCGCAGCCCCCACCTAACAAAATGACAACTGAAATCCAACAGAACGCTATTTATCAATCGGCTATTGTCCAATAATATCATACAAGGAGGGGATTGAAGATGTCCAGACGGCCTAACATTCTGTTAATTACAAGCGACCAACAGCATTGGAATACGATCGGCGCCTTCCAGCCCGAAATCTCGACGCCGAACTTGGACCGCCTCGTTCGGGAGGGGACGACGTTCGGCCGGGCCTATTGCCCGAACCCGACCTGCACGCCGAGCAGGGCTTCGATCATCACCGGCACCTACCCGAGCCAGCACGGCGCCTGGACGCTGGGCACGAAGCTGCTCGAAGACCGCCACACCGTAGGGGAGGACTTCCAGCGAGCCGGCTACCGCACCGCGCTGGTCGGCAAAGCGCATTTCCAGCCGCTCCGCTCCACGGAGGAGTATCCTTCTCTGGAGGCGTATCCGACGCTGCAGGATCTCGACTTTTGGCGGCAATTCCACGGACCGTTCTACGGCTTCGACGACGTCGAGCTGGCGCGCAACCACACGAATGAAGCGCACGTCGGCCAGCATTACGCGATCTGGCTGGAGGAGCGAGGTTGCGTCAATTGGCGCGACTACTTCCTGCCGCCAACCGGAACGATGGATCCGAATCTTACGTACAAGTGGCCCATACCGGAAAAGTACCATTACAACGCGTGGATCGCGGAGCGGACGAACGCCCGGCTGGAGGCGTACAGGGACGCCGGCGAGCCGTTCTTCCTGTGGGCCAGCTTCTTCGACCCGCATCCGGAATATTTGGCGCCGGAGCCGTGGGATACGATGTACGATCCGGACCGGCTGACGATTCCGTCCCTCGTGCCGGGCGAGCACGACCGCAATCCGCCGCATTTCGGCTTGACGCAGGAGGAAGAGCCGGACTTTACGCATCTGCGCGAGACCGGGTTCGGCATTCACGGCTACCGCTCGCACCACTATTACGAGTACGGCGCGAAATTCCGTCTGACGGAGTACGACAGGAAGAAGCTGGTCGCCGTCTATTACGGCATGATCAGCCTGATGGACAAATATATCGGCCGCATTCTCGACAAGCTGGACGAGCTGGGGCTTGCCGAGGACACGCTGGTCGTGTTTACGTCCGACCACGGCCACTTCTTCGGCCAGCACGGCTTGCAGGCGAAGGGCGGGTTCCACTACGAGGATCTGATCCGGCTGCCGTTCATCGTCCGCTACCCCGGCCGGGTGCCCGCCGGCCGCACGTCGAACGCGATTCAATCGCTGGTCGACCTGGCGCCGACGTTCCTGTCGTTCTGCGGCATCCCGGTTCCGCCCGCGATGACGGGGATCGACCAGAAGGACGTCTGGCTCGGCAAGCGGGAGCAGGCGCGAAGCCACGCCATCTGCGAGTTCCGGCACGAGCCGACGACGATTCACCAGAAGACGTATGTGGACGAGCGGTACAAGATCACCGTCTATTACAATCAGACCTACGGGGAGATGTTCGATCTGCGGAACGATCCGGGGGAACTGCACAACCTGTGGGACGAACCGGGGTATGAGCGGCTCAAGTCGGAGCTGCTGCTGAAGTATGCGTGGGCCGAGCTCGGCAAGGAGCCGATGCCGATGCCGCGTATCGCCCACGCCTGACGCGGCGCGGAAAGCGCGGGACTTCGCGCAGGGAATCCGCCTCGAATGGAGCGAAGCCGCCCCTTAACCGCTCCGGGGGCGGCTTGCGGCGATCGGCGCCGGCGGCGTCGCCTCCCGGCGGGCGTCCCGGACGAGCAAACGGAAGTCCGCGCGAAAAGGAGACGAAAAAGAGACGGAACGAACCTCTCGTCCGTTCCGTCCCGCTTCCGTTGCGGCCGGCTGGCCGCCCGTCTTCTATTCCACTTTGATGTTGTCGTAGAACTTGCTTTGCATGTCGGCGGCCGCCTTGTCCAGCAGCGCCTTGGAATCCGTGTTTTTCTTGGAGAACACTTCCTGGATGACGTTCGTCATCGTGCTGTAGTAGTCCTGCGTGTTGTACTGCGCTTCCGGCTTGCCGTCGAGCAGCGCGGCTTCTGCCGGATCGTACTTGAACGCGTTGTCGTACTTGGCGAGCAGCTCCTGCACTTTCTTGCCGTAGTCGGAATCCGGCTTGTAGTAGTCCATGTGCGGCGGCACGTAGTATTGCCCCTTCGTCTTCAGCTCCTGGATGCTTTGTTCCAGCGAAGCGAGCGCGTCGTCCGAGTAGTAGTCGAACACGATGTAGTTGAAGGCGGCTTGCTGTTCCGCCGGCGTCGCGTTCGGGTTGATGACGAGGTAGTTGCCGCCGAGCACGCCGGTATGCTTGCCGCCCGGCTCCGCCGCCGGCATCGGATAGACCGCCAGATCCTCCGGCTTCATGCCGGCCTGCAGCGCCTGCTGCAACGGGCCGTCGGCGCCGGCGATGACCATGGCCGCGCGCCCTTGCGCGAACGCTCCGGTCGCTCCGCCCCAGTCGAGCGCCCAGTCTTGCGGCACGGCATTGGCTTCCCAACGCAGCTTCTTGTAGAAGTCGAGCGCCTTGACGCCGGCATCGGAATGGAACGCCGCCGTCACCTTGCCGTCCGCGACCGTCTGGATTTCGCCGCCCGCTTCGAACAGGAAGTTGGTCCAGTTCCAGCCGCCTTCGCCGCCCTTCGCCATCGGCGCGATGCCGGCGATGCCCTTCTTCGGATCGGCCACTTGTTTGGCGATGTTGTACAGATCGTCCCAGGTCCAGTCGTACGAAGGCATCGGAATGCCCTTGTCCGCCAGCATCTTCTTGTTGATGACGACTTCGCTGACGTAGCCGTTCTGGGTGACGCCGTATACTTTGCCGTTCAAGTTGAATTGATTTTGCAGCACCGGATTGATGTCGTCCTTGTGCTCGTAGTTGTTCCACAGCTCGGTGATGTCCGCGGCCCAACCTTTCTCCACGAGCATCTTCGCTTCCGTCGCGAACGTGTTGTAGAACGTCGGCGCCTCGTTGGCGGCCATCTTCGGCCCGATCTCGTTGACGTTGTATTGCCAGTCGTCCGGCACGACCGTCACGTTCGGGTACTTGGCTTCGAAGCGCTTGATCTTGGCGTCTTCGATCGCGCGCAGCTCCGGCTTGTCGGCCGTCGGATAGTAAATCTTGATCGTCACCTTCTCGGCGGAGGCGTCCGGCGACGGCGACGCCGAGCCCGAATCCGAAGCGGAGGGCGAGGCGGGCGGATTGGACGCCGATGGGCTGGCGCCGCCGGATCCGCTGTTGTTGTCGTTGCTGCCGCAGGCCGTCGCCAGTGCGCCGAGCACGGCCACGCCAAGCAGCATGGCGGGCAACTTCTTCTGCATGAGAACTCCCCTTATCCGTATGGAATTTTGTGATACAGCCTCATCATAACGAGACCGGTTCGCGAAGGCGATGTGCGATCCTATGCGCATCGTGTGCAGCTTTACGATTCGCGCGAGACGCGTCAGCCCTTGACGCCGCCCAGATGCAGCCCCCGCAGAATGAACCGCTGGAACAGCAGGAAGATGATCATCGGCGGAAGCGAAACCATGGACAAGATGGCGAATTTGACGTTCAGCTTGATTCCTCTCGCCTGGATGACCTGCTTGTAGATCGCCGTCGGCATCGGGTAATGGGAGTCGCCGTGCATGACGAGCGAAGGCCAGAACCAGTCGTTCCAGGCGGCCGAGAAGATGAAGATGGCCAGCGTCGAGACGATCGGCAGCGACAGCGGCAGCGCGATTCTCGTAAACCCGTACCAGTTCGAAGCCCCGTCGATGCGGGACGCCTCGAAGATCTCGTCGTTGATGTCGTCGAAGAAGCTCTTGAGCAGCAGCATGTTGAACGCATTCGCGCCGGCCGGCAGCCAGAAGGCGAAGAACGAGTCCAGCAGCCCGAGATCCTTCAGGTTGACGAAGTTGGGCACGATGTACGTGGACGGCGGAATGAACAGCGTCATCAGGAAGAAGAAGAAGATCAGCTTCCGATACGGCAAGTTCAGCTTCGACAGCGCGAAGGCGGCCCCGCCCAGCACGAACACCGAAACGATCAGATTGCCGGCGAACAGGTAGAGCGAGTTGCGCAGGAACAGCGGCAGCTTCAGGAAGTTCCAGCCGTCCCTGTAGTTGGTCCAGATCCATTCCCGCGGCAGCAGCTTCGGCGGGAACGTGTTGACGTCGACCGTCGTCTTGAACGAATTGAGGAACGTAACGGCGATCGGGTACAGCATGCTGAGCACCATCGCCAGCGTGACGAGCGACGCTACGGCGATCAGCGCGCGGGTCGAAACCTTCTTGTAATCGTAGGAGGACAGAATGCCGCGCTCGACGGTCTTCATGTTAACGGCCCTCCCGGTTGTTCATTCGAAACTGGATGACGGCGAGGACGCTCAGGACGATGAACATGAGCACGCCCATGGCCGAAGCGACGCCGTAGTTCTGCTGCGTGAAGGCGTACTTGACGATCTTCAGCCCGTACGTCATCGTCGCGTTCACCGGCCCGCCGTCCAGCATCGCCAGCTGCGACTGATAGCCCTGGGAAGTGGCGATCAGCTGGAGGATGAGCAGCAGGCCGATCAGATTCCGGATCGAGGGCAGCGTGATGTGGCGGATGCGCGCCCAGACGCCGGCGCCGTCGATCTCCGCGGCCTCGTACCAGTCCTTCGGGACGCTCAGAATGGCCGCCAGGTAGATGAGCATGGCCGACCCGAACTGCTGCCACATCTCCATGATGACCAGCGACGCCATCGACCATTTCGTGTCCGTCATGAACAGCACCTGGCCGAGCCCGAGCCATTGCAGGGCGGCGTTGATCGGCCCGACCGGGTCGTAAATCCAGCGCCACAGCCCGTACAGCACGACGAGCGGAATGACGTTCGGCAAGTAGGCCGAGACGCGCACGAAGCCCTGAAAACGCCGGATCTCGGACACGATGACGGCGAACAGAATCGGCACCCAGAAGCCGATGACCAGGCAGAGCCCCATGTAATACAGCGTGTTCCTGACCGACACGCCGATCTCCGAATCATGGAACACCGTGCGGAAGTTGTCCAGTCCGACGAACGAATTCCCCTTGACGAAGTCGACGTTCTGGAAGCTGAACACGAAGCCCTTGATAATCGGAATCCACAAAAACAAAAGGAACAAAACGGCCGCGGGCAACAGGAACAAATAGCCCGACCCGTACTTTCTCCATTTCGACGATTTCGCTCGGCCTTGCGTCTTGGGCGGCCCGGCCGGCGCAACTGCGCTCTCGTTCATCGCATTCCCTCATTCCTTCTCCGTATCTGTCCCTTTTTCATTGTAGGGAAGGAGAAGGGATGGTGAACATGTGCGATTCTATGACGATCATGGTCGATCTTACTTCTTGAGATCGCTCGGGCTGATGCCGAAATATTTCTTGAAGATCTTGCTGAAGTGCTCCGGCGATTCGTAGCCGACCCGGTCCGCAATCTCGTAGCGGCGCAGATCGGACGTGAGAAGAAGGCGCCGGCTCTCCTCCATGCGCAGCTTGATGACGTACTCCCACAGGCTGCAGTTCATGTACTTCTTGAACAGATAGCTCAAGTAGTTCGGGCTGACATGGCCCGCCTGGGCGACCTCGTTCAGCGTAATTCCCTTCTTCCTGAAGTTCTCGTCGATATAGCGCTTGGCCTGCCAGGCGATGACGTTGCTCTGGGCCACCCATTCGTCTTCCGTGGGCGATTCGCCCTGCATCGTCCACTTGAAGTCGCCGTAGTAAAAGACGTAATGATCGCGATGCGCGTCGTTCCACTTCATCGCCTTGTACGCCTGCTGGCCGAGCACGGGGATGAACGACGTCTCGCGCAAAATTTGGCTGATGCCGACGACGCTTTTCCGGTGCAAATACTTTTCCAGGTTGAAGAAGATGCTGCGTCCGATCAGCTCGAGCTGTTCGATCCGGTTCGCCTTCGTATCCTCGTAGGCCCGCTCGCTCCAATTCAGCAGCACGCACAGTTCGTCGTTCGGCGCGTAGAACGCCAGATGGCCCCAGTCCTGGCCGAGCAGCTCGCTGACGATGTTGAGCGCCCCGTAGCGAAGCAGCGGCTTATCCTTGTCCTCCACTCCGTCCAGCAGCAGCCTCGCCCGGATGACGGCGAAGTAGGGTCCGCCGATGTCGATGCCGAAGCGGCGCTTCAGCTCGGCGGCGATTCCTTCCGCTTCGCGGTCCTCGCACGTCGTCAGCCGGTTGAGCCAGGCGTCCCGCTCCTCGTCGGGCAGATCCATCTGGAAGCCGGCCCGCATGACCGACAGCTCCTCCTCGCCCGGACGGACGGGGCGTTCGATCTGCAGCAGCACGTTGCGCACGACGTCGAGGAAGTGCCCGTTGTCCAGCGGCTTGATCAGGTAGTCCCTGGCTCCGAGGCGCATCGCCATCTGGGCGTACTGGAACGTCTCGTGCGCGGAGATGACGATCGTCTCCACCCACGGCCTTGTGATCTTCGCCTGGTGCATCAGCTCGATGCCGCTCATCGTCCCCATCTGGATGTCGGTGACGATGAGATCGACGTCCTCCAGACGCAAGTAATCGAGCGCCTCCTGCCCGTTGCCCGCGGTCAGAATCGTTCCGATCGCCAGACCCGAATGTTGCAGCAGGTTGCTCAGCCCCTTGCAAATCAGCGGTTCGTCGTCGACGATCAGCACCGTATACATGCGAATCCCCCCTGCGTAACGTTACCCGGTTTCGGCCGGCGCCCGCCCGTCCTCCGCCGGGCGGACCGGCAGCACGATCGCCGCCCGCGTGCCTCCGCCGGGCGGCCGCGAATACTCAATGCCGTATTCCGGGCCGAAATGGAGCTGAATCCGCTCATGCACGTTATGGACGCCGTAGCCCGACCGGTTCTCGGGACGAGGCTCGCGGAGCATCCGGTTCAGCGCTTCCGGATCGACCGGCTTGTAGCCGTTGTCCTCGACGCAGGCGATGACGCGGTTCTCGCGGCGGAACACGCGAACGGCGATGATGCCGTCGTCGCCCATGTTGCGGACGCCGTGAATGATCGCGTTTTCGATGAGCGGTTGCAGCGAAATCTTCGGAATCAGATTCGTAAGCGCCTCCTCTTCCGTCTCCCACCGAACCTGGAACTCGTACTCGTATCTTTTCTGCTGGAGCCGGGTGTAGGCCGTCGCATGTTCCAGCTCCTCCCGCAGCGTGATCAGCTCGCGTCCCCGGCTCAGGCTGATCCGCATCAGCTTCGACAGCTCCTTGATCATTTCGGCCGAGTCCGAGTTGCCTTCCAGCGTCGACTTCCAATAGATGCTCTCCAGCGTGTTGTAGAGCAGGTGCGGGTTGATCTGCTGGTACAAGATTTGCAGCTGCGTCTCCTTCTGCTTGATCTCCATCAGGTAGCGGTCTTCGATCAGCACGTTGAGCCGCTGCGCCAGGCTGTACACCGCATGGATGAGCACGCCGACCTCGTCGTTGCGATCGATGATCTGCGTGTCCGGCACCTTCCTTCCCGGCTCGTAGCCGCGCACGAAGCCGGCCAGCTTCTGCAGCGGGAACAGCAGCGACCGCCAGAAGTACGCCATGACGACGATGCCGAATAGCGAATACGCCGTCGAGATCCACTGAATCGCCCGCTTCAGCTCGCTCTGCTGCTGGAGCAGGGCGGCGGTGGAGATGCGGTAGACGAGCTTCTGCCGAATCTCGTAATCGGCATGCTGCACGTAAATGTAGCCCTGATAGATGGCGTCGCTCGTCTCCTCCCCCTTGGTGCCCTGCACCATGCTGGGGGGCAGTTCCAGCTTGCTGCCCATGCTGCCGGGCACGGTCGAGGCGAGAATCGTGTTGTCGTAGTCGGTGAGGAACATCTCGCCGTTGTCCGGCAGCGAGACCGATTCGAGCGACTGCTCGATCTTCTTGTCCATGTTGCTCGCCACGAGCACGCCGACGATCAGCTTGCCGCTGATCGCGCTGTTGACCGCGCGAACGTAGGCGAGCGTCTCGGACCGGCCGGTGCCGATGCCGCTGAGAATCTTCAAGTACCCGCGCCCCTTGCGGGAGATCGCCTCGTCGACCCATGGCGGCTTCGTCGCGTCCGTGTAGAAATAGACGCCTCCGTTGCGGAACCGCGGCGCGTTGAGCGGAGCGAAGTCGTACTTGTTCTTTGGATCGTAGACGTACAAATAATAGGCGACGGCGTCCCCTCCGGTAATGCCGATGGAGAACGTCGGAATCAGCTTGTCGGCCGTCTCGTACAGCTTCACCCGCTCGTACGGGCTCGGCTGGTCGTACACGCCCGCGCCCGACTGCAGCTGCTGTACGACCGGGTTGACGATGATCGTCGTCATGACCCGGTTGACGGTGTCGATGTCGCGGTTGATGAGCAAGTGATTTTGCTTGTTCAGCTCCATGTACGCGTTCGTGACGTGCCGCTTCAGGATTTGTTCGGTCTGGTTGTTGGCGTACCAGTTCAATAGGAACACGGGGCTGACCAGGATGACGAACAGCAGGATCAGCTGACGGTTGAGCTTCATTCTCGTCAGCGGATTGTGCAAGTGAAGCTTGCGCAAGAGGCGCACCCCCGAACATCTTGGCCTGCGGTTACCAGTATGCCTTCTTCGCAGCGGCCGGGTAAGCGGTCCGGTCAAAGTTCGTAACACCGCACACGATCTCCGTTGCATCGCGCCTCTTCCGCCCGCCGCGCGGACGGCGCCCCGCGCGCGCCCGGCCCTGCGGCGCTCCGGCGGCCTTGCCGCAGCGCTTCATCCGCCCGCCGCGCAGGCCGCGCAAATGCACGCCCGGCCGCGGCGCTCGGGCGGAATGCGCTCCCGCACGTCCTGCGGAATCGGCGCCGCCAGGCACCAACACGACGCGAACGGCCGCCCCTCGGCCAGGGCGCAGCCGTTCGCTTGTCCGCACAGCGGGCAGCGGGCCGAAGCCGGGTCCGCTGCCGGACGAGAGGCCCCGCCGGAAGCGGCATTCGTCTCTGCGGCCATATCGCATCGCTCCTTGCCGTCAAATCGTCGTTTGAGCCCATCGTACAAGCAAATCGGGGGAATGACAATACGGGGAAAAGGAAAACAAGCAGGCTCCATGAGCCCGGGACGGCCTCGTTCGGAGGAAACGGGAGAGGCAAGCCGGGGTCAATCCTTCCGGAACGATTCCCGCAGCAGCAGGGAGCCGTGAATCATCGTCTTCTCGAAGGAGCGGTCCGGCTCCTCCAGCCGGGCGAACAGCATCTCGACCGCGCGCCTCCCCAGTGTCTCCTTCGGCACATGAATCGTGCTGAGCGCAGGCAAGCCGGGGTCCTGCTCTTCGTCGGTATGGTCGAAGCCGGTCACCGCCACGTCCCCGGGCACGTTGACGCCGCTTGCGGCCAACAACTTCAGGACGAGATACGCGAAGAAGTCGTTCGCGCACACAAAGGCTTCCGGCAGCTTCCGCTGCTGGACGAGCCGCGGAATTTCCCGGTCGACGACGAGATAGGCGTCCTCGTCCATCTGCAGGAACGGGTCTTCTTCCCTGGCGGGCGCGCGCAGCCCCGCTTCCTCCAGCGCCATGCGGAAGCCGAGCCAGCGGTCGAGGAAGCTGCGGGAATAGGCCGGGCTTCCGACGAAGCGGAGATCGCAAAGTCCCGCCTCCAGAAGAAGCGACGTCATCTGCTTCATGCTGTCGTAATTGTTCATGAAGACGGTATCGGACGGGACAAGCGGGTCTTCATGATCGACAAGCACGAACGGAATGCCGGCGTGCCGGATGTCGAGAAGCACCTGGGAGGCGATGTACCCGATGCCGATCAGACCGAGAACCCCGTCCGGATTGACGCTCCGGAGCGAACGCTCCGAGTAGCTCTCGGTCACCATCATGACGCCGACTTCGCGCTCGGTCAGAGCGGCTGCGGCGCCGTCGATGATTTTGCCCCAGAACAGCGATTCCCGGCTCTGGAACCGGACGTTCGGCATCAGAATGATCACGGTGTTCTTCCCGGCGGAAGCTCTTCCCTTCGGCTTCGCTCCGGCCGTCTTGTCCTTCGGAGCGGCGGGGGCTTTGGCCGTCCGGGAATACCCCATTTCGTTCGCCGCCTGGACGATCCTCATCCTCGTCTCCTCGGCGACGCCGGGCTTCCCGGACAGCGCCTGCGACACGGCGAACTTGGACACGCCGACCCGGTCGGCGATCTGCTGCATGGTTACTTTTTTCAATCGAGATTCACTCCGTTTGCTCAACTTCCCTCATTGTAGCAAAACTATCCGGTTTGAATAGCCGTTCCCGCTCAAAAACCGGTTCGCAAGGCCGCTTATCCCGCCCGTTCAGAACAGAACGGAGCAGAGGCCGTTCTCTGCTCCGTTCACGCAGGGCGATCTAACCGTCATTAAGGTTGCCGCGGCTTCGCATACCATTCCTTCAGCACGCGCTCCGCCTTCTTGCCGTAGATGTCGAAGCCCGTATTCGTCTTCGCCTCCTCGAGAGGATACAGCCTGACGCTCCAATCCCACCAGAAATAGCCCGCGAACCAGCTCTCCTCCCAGAACGCGCGCAGCGCGGAGCTGTAAAAATTCGCCTGCTCCTCTTCGCTGAACGGCAGTTCCGTATGGGAGAAGTCCCACGGCATCGCCGCGCACCCCAGCGCGCTGCGGCAGCCGATCTCCATGAAGACGACCGGCTTGTCGAATTCGGCGTGCAGCCGCTTCAGTTTGTCCCTGACGGGCAGCCAGTTCCCGACCATCGTCTCCTCGCTGTCGCCGGGCCCGTTCGCGACCGGATAATAGGCGCTGATGCCGATGACGTCCACCCGGTCGAACCAGGCGACGCCTTCCTCGCAGCCGTGGTTCGCGTTGTAAGCGAGCGGGCCGCCGTACAGCCCCCGTACCCGCTCGATCAGAGCGGTCCAGCGCCCGGTCTGCTTCTCGGTGGCGGCCATTTCGCAGCCGATGCACAGCATCTCGCAGCCCAGTTCCTCCGCAAGCTCGGCGTAATGGCAGACGAAGTTCGCATAGGAGCGGAACCACGCGTCCCAATACGGCTGCGCCTCCTCGTCGTCCGGGAAGCCGATGCGGGCGCGCCAGACGCCGTCGGCCGAATTGACGACCGGCTTCAGGCACACCTTCAGCCCCAGCTCATGGGCGTGTCTGACCGCGCATTCGATGTCCCGGTCGGTCATCGTCGTGCCGTAATCGAAGGGAATCGCGGTGGAATAAACGTTCGGCTGCAACGTGTAAAACGCCAAGGCGATCCATTCGCTGCCGGTTTCCTTCAGCTTCCGAAGCGAGTCGAGCGCGTAAGGCCGGCGGTAATCGCCGCGCGTGCTGTTCCAGCCGTAAGTCATGCCTTTGATAAACAACGCCGCCCCTCCCCCGTTGCCGCTCCTGTCATTCGGCGAGATGGCAGGCCGCAAGATGGCGCTCCGACACTCGTTTCCGCTCCGGCTTGACCGCTCTGCATTTGTCCGTCGCGAAGGGGCAGCGCGGATGGAACGCGCACCCGCCCGGCGGATCGAGCGGCGACGGAATTTCTCCCTGAATCGGCACCAGCTTCTGTCTCTTCTCCGGACGGTCCGGAACCTTCAATATCGATTGCAGCAAAACCCGGGTGTAAGGATGCTTCGGACTCGCGAACAGCTCGTCCGCCGGCGCCTGCTCCACCACTTCTCCCAAATACAGAACGGCGATTTCGTCGCTCAAATATTCGACCACGGCCAGATTGTGCGAAATGAAGATGTACGTCAGATTGAACTCCTGCTGCAGATCGCGCAGCAGTTGAATGACCTGGACCTGGATCGACACGTCCAGGGCGGAGACCGGTTCGTCGCAGACGATCAGCTTCGGATCGAGCGACAGCGCCCGGGCGATGCCCACCCGCTGCAATTGCCCCCCGGACAGCTCGTGCGGATAGGCGTGCCTCACTTCGTCCGGCAGGCCGACCCGCTCCAGCAATTCGCTCACGCGCCGCCGGCGGCTCTCCTTCGTCCCGATCCGCTGGATCGCCATCGCGTCTTCGATCGCGCTTCCCACCGTCATTCTCGGGTTCAAGCTCGCGCTCGGGTCCTGGAAGATGATCTGCATCTCCCGGCGCAAGGCGCGCAAATCGTTCTTCTTCAACTTCGCCAGGTCCTTGCCGCCGAACACGATTCTGCCCTGGTCGGCATCCAGCAGACGCAGCACGAGCCGCCCCAGCGTCGACTTGCCCGAGCCGCTCTCGCCGACGAGGCCGAGCGTCTTGCCCGCTTCCAATGTAAACGAAACGTTCTCGACGGCGCGCAGTTTTTTTCCTTGCACGCGAAACGTCTTCGAGACGTTCTCCACTTCCAGCAACCGGTTATCGGGCAAGGGAAACGACCTCCTCGGCATGATGGCAGGCGACCTCATGATCTTCGGCGAATGCGCGCAGCGCGGGCGCTTCGGCGGAACAGCGCTCCGTCGCGAACGAACAGCGTTCGGCGAACGGGCAGCCGACCGGCTCCCCGGTCAGCGTCCTGGCCGCCCCCGGGATCGGAACGATCGGTTTGCCCTTGTGGCCCACTTCGATGATGGAGCGCTTGAGCCCTAGCGAATACGGGTGGGCCGTTGCTCTCAGGAACCGGTCGGTGCGGGCCGCCTCCATGATGCGGCCTCCGTACATGACGATGATCCTGTCGCAGAAGTTGGTGGCCACCCCGAAGTCGTGCGTCACCATGACCACGCTCATGCCGCGTCTGTCGCGCAATTCCTGCAGCAGCGCGAGAATTTGCATCTGCACCGTGACGTCGAGCGCCGTCGTCGGCTCGTCGGCAATGAGCAGCTGCGGCTCGCAGGCCAGGGCGATGGCGATCATGATGCGCTGGCGCATGCCTCCGGAAAATTCGTGAGGGTAATTTCGGAACCGCGACTTCGGGTCGGGGATGCCCATTTCGTTCAGAAGCTGCAAAGTCCGCTCGAAAGCTTCCTTGCGCCCGGCGTAATGATGCGTCAGCATGGCCTCCATGATCTGGTCCCCGATGCGCATCACCGGATTCAGGCTGGTCATCGGGTCCTGGAAGATGACGCCGATGTCGCGGCCGCGGATGTCTTCCAGCTGCTTCGGACGCAAGCGAAGCAGATCCCTTCCCCGGAACTTCGCCGTTCCCGCCGTAATTTTGCCGTTCTCGCGGAGCAGCCCGATCGAAGACATCAAGGTGACGGACTTGCCGGAGCCGCTTTCGCCGACGATGCCCAGCGTCTCATTCTCGCCGATCGCGAAGCTGACGCCGTTGACGGCATACACTTCGTCTTCGCTTCTGGAGAACCTGACGTGAAGATTGTCGATGGCAAGCAACGGTTCGCTCATGTCAGCGGCCCCCCTTCGGATGGAACGCTTCCTGAAGACCGTCCGCTACGAACAGAAAGGAGAGCAGCGTAATCGCGAAGATGCCCGCCGGAAAATAGAGCAGCCACGGAAAACCGAGGATGTTGTCGCCGGCCTGGGCGAGCATGTTGCCGAACGACGGGATCGGCGGCTGAAGCCCCATGCCGAAGATGCTCAGCCCCGCAATCTGGGCGAGATCGCCGGGAATGCCGAACGCCAGCGACACCGCCATGCTGCCGATGACGTTCGGCAACATGTACCGCCGGGCGATATGCGCCCGGGAAGCGCCGAGCGCCGTCGCCGCTTCCACCATCTCTCCGTTGCGCATGCCGAGGACGAGGCTGCGGATCAGCCGCGCGTAACCCGCCCATCCCGGAATCCCGATCGCCAGAATGAGCGACCAGTAGCCGCGGCCGAGCAGGACGACCAGGATCAGGGCGAACAAGAAACCCGGCAGCGTCATCATGAAGTCGACGCCGCGCATGATGACCGCGTCCGCGATGCCGCCGGTCAGTCCCGCCCACAGCCCGAGAACGATGCCGATCACGAAGCTGACCAGCGTCGCCCCGACGGCGACGACGAGCGCGCTGCGGATGCTGAACAGAATCTGGCTGAACATGTCGTGGCCGACGTTGTCCGTGCCGAAAATATGATGCCAGGACGGCCCTTGATTAATCGCCAGGAAGTCGCCGAAACGATAGTCGTACGGAGCCACCCAGGGACCGATGATGCCGGCGATAAAAAAGAGGGCCACCCACGCCAGGCCGGCGACGGCCAGGCGGTTGCGGCTGAACCGCCTCCACCCCTGGACGAACGGGCGATTCCGGTTCTTCTTACGTACGGCAACGCTTCCTTGCGTCGCTGCAACTGTGCTCGCCAAAGGCTCCCCCTCCTATAATTTGACGCGCGGATCGATCAGGGCGTACAGGATATCGACCAGCAAATTCATGATCATGATCATGGACCCGAGCAGGAAGACGGAAGTGATGGCCAGCGGATAGTCGAAGCTGGTGAACGCCGTCTGCATCACCTTGCCGAGTCCCGGTATCCCGAAGATTTGTTCGACCCAGATCGTCCCCATGACGGTGAAGGCGAACTGCGGGCCGACGACGGTAATCATCGCCGTCAGCGAGTTTTTGACGCCGTGCCGGAGGATCAGCGGCCAATATTTGACTCCCTTCGCCTTGGCCGTTCGAATGTAATCGTGCCGCAGCGTCTCGATCAGGCTGCCGCGCATGTAGCGGGCCACGACGCCGATGTTCGCGGCGGACAGGCAGACGACCGGAAGCACCGCGTCCTTCCAGGACCCCCAGCCCGCTATCGGCAAAATGCCGGGGAAGACTACCCCGAACAGCAGCACCATCAGGACGGCCAGCACGAAGGACGGAATCGCCTGCCCGGCCAGGGAGACCGTGCCGACGACGTAATCGATCCACGTATTCCGTTTCAGCGCCGCCGTGATGCCGAGGGGAACCCCCACGACAACCGACAGCACGACGGAACCGAACGCCAGAAGCGCGCTGACCGGCAACGTCTGCTTCAATTGCGACATAATGGTCAGGGAAGGGTTCTGCATCGAGTTGCCGAAATCGAACGTCAACGTGTGCCACACGTACTTGACGATCTGTTGCCAGAGCGGCAGATTGAGCCCGTACCGGCTCTGGAACTGGTCCATGACCTGCTGGTAGAGGACGGGATTTTGACTTTGCAGCGGCGCCAGCGCCGTGGCCATGACCGTCGTATGCATGAAGCCGCCCGGCGAATAGTACATCAGGATGTAGCTGACCGTCATGACCAGAATCAAGGTGATGACGATCTGAACGAATCGCTTGACCACGAATTTCGCGACAGCCATGATCCGGCCTCCTTCGTCAACCATGCGGGGACACCCGGTCGGCGCCCCCGATTCGCTGCCGGGTTATTCCACGTTCAAATATTGGAACTCGTAGAAGTTGCCCCACGCCCACGGGTTCGACATCACGCCGGTAATGCCCGGCTTCACCAGGAAATACTGCTTCTGATAGAACAGCGGGATCGCATAGGCGTCGTCCAGCAGGCTGTTCACGACCTTGGCGGCGAGCGGAGCGGCCTCCTCGACGGTCAGCGCGTTGACGAATTCGGCTTGCCACATTCTCAGATCGCGGATCTTCTCGATCTCCGACGTGTACTTGTCGTAATAAACCTGTACGTCCAGCGCGTTCTGGTTCAGCTTGCCGCCCGGCGCATTCGGCGCGACGAACGTCCAGGCGGTCACGAAGGCGGCGTGCTTGTCGGCGTCGGTTTTCGCGTTTTTCCAGGTGTCCACGATCTGCTGCCATTGCTCCCCGGCGGTCGGAACGCCCGGCTGCTTCAGATAGGGTTGCCATTCTTCCGGCTGCTTGGCCGTCCAGTCGTCCAGGAAGGCGATATCCGCCTTGGCCGCTTGATCGAGCGCAGCCCAATCGTCCCACTTGACGCCCGTGCCGGGATCGTTCGGATCTCCGTACTGCTCGATCGCCGGCTTGTAGTAGGTGTCCTTGCTCCAATCGACGAACTTCTGGGTCGCTTCCAGCGGGGCATCCAGCGTTCCGATGGAATAAAGCTGCTGGGTCGCCCCCATGTCCAGGCTGCCGGGCTCGCTCCAGTTCGTGGCCCCCGACGCCAGAATGAAGCCGGGCTTCGCATCCGCCTGCGGGCCGGAGTACTGGTAATTGTTCCATTCGGTTTCGCTGAGCTGTTTGATTTCCGTTTGAATGCCCAGATTTTGCTGCAATTCCTGCCCGAGCGCCAGCGCGATTTGTTCGCCCTGCGGGTCCTTTTCCTTCACGCCGATGTACAGCGTCAATTTCGGCAATCCCTTGCCGTCTTCGTAACCGGCGTCCTTAAGCAGCTGCTTCGCTTCCTTGACGTTCTCGTCGAGTCCTTGCTCCAGCTTCTCCGTCGGCCAACCGGGCGAGGCGAAGATGTTGGTCGCCCCGCCCATGCCGTTCAGAACCGATTCGACGATCGGTTTGCGCTGAATCGCCTTGGCGATGGCCTGGCGGACTTCTTTTTTGTCATAGGGGGATTCGGTCGTCGGATTGCTCCATTCCAGGTACCGGATCGAGTAGTTCGGCGCCGTATACAGCTGGGATTTCAAATCGTGCGTCTTCACGTACTGCAAGTCGGACGTCGATTGCACGAGAGCGACATCCGTCTTGCCGGCCATATAGACTTCGACGGGAACGGTCGATTCCGGCAAAATATGGATCGTCTCGACGTTGCCGCGGTTGAGCTGGCCCTGGGCGCCGACATAGTTCGGATTCGCCACCATGACGAGTTCTCCGTTCGGCGTGAACGATTTCACCATATAAGGACCGTTGCTGACGAAATATTGCGGCTCGAACCAATCGTTCGGATGCTCCTTCAGCACTTTGGAATTGATCGGCATCGAGCCGGCCAGCACCATGTCGCCCAGGATGGCGTGCGGCAAAGTCGTCGTAATCGCCAGCGTGTAGTCGTCGATGACTTTGAGCCCGACTTCGTCCTTGCCGACGGAACCCGCGTGGTAAGCGTACGAGTTTTTCACAAAGTTCAGCACGCTGAGCCAGAGCTGCGCGGTCGTGTTTTTCGGATCCAATTGATACATGTATGCGTTGTAAAAATCGTTCGCCGTCACCGGATCGCCGTTGGACCACTTGGCGTCCTTCCTCAGCGTGAAAGTCCAGGTCAAGCCGTCGTCCGACACCTTGTAACCCGTTGCGAGCTTGGGCACGATCTCGTGGTTCTGGTTATATCCGTACAGACCTTCCAGCAGCGTCCCTTGCTCCACGAGGATTTGCCCTTGCCACTGCGTCGGGTCCAACGTCGGAATCTTCGGATTGATGACCGTCACCGAGCTTCCCGGCTTGATCTCCGGATCGGAAGCGTTTGCATTTTTCGGAGCCGATTGCGCTCCATTGCTGTCCGCCGCAGTCGCGCCGCCTCCGTCCGCCGCGCTCGCGCCGCTGCCGCTGTCCGTCGCGCTCGCGCCGCTGCCGCCGCTGCCGCTGTCCGTCGCGCTCGCGCCGCTGTCGGAAGCGGTGTTGCCGGAATTGTCGTTCGAGCATGCGGTTGCGGACGCCAACGCCAACGACAGAACGAAAGCCGAAATCGCATTCTTCTTGTTCATCTCCCGGAAATCCTCCTCGACCGAACTTTTTGGACAAAACAAATAACCGTTAGCCGTTTCTAAAGCTCAAAAACGTTTTGTTACCCCCCCTGTCCGAACCAAACAACCATTAATAACAGAATTTGATTAACATAACAAAATGAGACCCGCGGTGATCAGTTAACGCTTTCATTCTAATTATTGGGCAGTTTTATGTCAATATCAAAATATTATTTCAAAAATTTTTGATTCCAAACAATATGTTATGAAAAACGACACCAAACATAAAGCGAATTTTGTCAAAAATTTGGATAACAAGAATAACAGTTTGGCGCCAAACGAGTTCGCTTCAACCCAACAAAAATCGCCGCTCCGCTTCCGGCATCGGAAGCGAGCGGCGGACGGCCCCTCCGGCGGCCGAGCCGATCTCTTCACGCCTCCGTGAAGTAGAACGCGAGGCTGCGGAAATCCCCTGCCAGCGGCGGCAACGGCAGACCGGCGTACATCAGCTCGTCGCCGCCGAACACTTCCTCCGTGCCGCGCAGCCGGTAGTTGCGGTTCGGGTCGAGCCCCTTCAGGCGCAGCCGGGCGAGCGGCCCGTTCGGCACGGCCAGCGTGCGCACGAAGACGGCGTACGCCTCCGACTTGTCCGCCGACACGAACTGCCAGGCGGTGTCGTTGCCCTCGAACGGGCTGAGCAGCCGGTAGAAGTCGCCCTGCTGCACGAGGCCGCGCAGCCCCTTGTATTCCTCGACCTGGCGCGCGATTTCGGCCTTCTCCTCGTCCGACAGCTTGGACAGGTCGAGCTCGTAGCCGAAGTTGCCGGACATGGCGACGTGGCCGCGCGTCGCAAGCGGCGTCGTCCGGTGCACCTGGTGGTTCGGCACCGCCGACACGTGGCTGCCCATCGAGCTGATCGGGTAGACGAGGCTCGTGCCGTACTGGATCTTCAACCGTTCGATCGCATCGGTGTCGTCGCTCGTCCACGTCTGCGGCATGTAGTACAGCATGCCGGGGTCGAAGCGCCCGCCGCCGCCCGAGCAGCTCTCGAACAGGATGTTCGGGAACGCCGACGTGATCTTCTCCAGCACCTCGTACAAGCCGAGCATGTAGCGGTGCGCCGTCTCGCGCTGGCGCTCCGGCGGCAGCAGCGCCGAACCGATCTCGGTCATGTTGCGGTTCATGTCCCACTTCACGTAGGCGATCGGCGTGCTGGAGAAGACCGCGGTCAGCCGCTGAACGATGTAATCCCGGACGTCCTGACGGGAGAAGTCGAGCACGAGCTGGTGGCGGCCCAGCGTGCGCCGGCGGTCCGGCACGTGCAGGCACCAGTCCGGATGCGCCCGGTACAAGTCGCTGTCCGGCGAGATCATCTCCGGCTCGACCCACAGGCCGAACGACAGCCCCTGCTCGTTCACCTGCGCCGCCAGCCCTTCCAGCCCTTCGGGCAGCTTGTCCTCGTTCACGAACCAGTCGCCGAGCGAGCGCTTGTCGTCGTTGCGCCGGCCGAACCAGCCGTCGTCCAGCACGAACAGCTCCAGCCCGAGCTCCTTCGCGGCGCGCACGATGTTCATCAGCTTCTCGGCGTTGAAGTCGAAATAGGTCGCTTCCCAGTTGTTGATCAGAATCGGCCGCTCCTTGTCGCGGTAAGCGCCGCGGCACAGCCGGGTGCGGTACAGCCTGTGGAACGTGCGCGACATGCCGCCGAGCCCTTCGGGAGAATAGACGAGCACCGCCTCCGGCGATTGCAGCGACTGCCCGCCCTCCAGCAACCATTCGAAGTCGAACGGATTGAGCCCGATCGACACCCGCGCGGCGGCAAACTGGTCGACCTCGGCTTGCGCGAGGAAGCTGCCGCTGTACACGAGGCTGAAGGCGTACACGTCGCCTTGGTCCTCGTTCGCATCCGGGGAGACGATCGCCAGGAACGGGTTGTGCTGATGGCTGCTCGCCCCCCGCCTGCTCTCGATCGCCTGAACGCCCGGCATCAGCGCCCGGCGGGCGATATGGCGCTCCCGCGCCCACGTTCCCCACAGGTGAACCGCTTCGAAATTCGCATGCGGAAAATCGACGCTGGCGCTCAGCAGCCGCTGCACGCGAACCGGCGCATCGCCCAGGTTGACGAGCTCGACGGAGCGGGCGACCGCGTCATGGTCCCGGAACGCCGTGTAGCGGGCGATCAGCCGCAGCCTTGCCGCTTCGTCCTCCAGCACGATCTCCAGCGTCTGCGCTTCGTCCTCCGCTTCGACGTACACCGCCGGCAGGCTGGCGAGCGCGGGCTTGCCGGGCACGATCCGGTGCTCCTTCACCTTGAACTCGCACGCCGTCGCGCCGTTCGCCAGCCGAACCTGATACGCCGGCGAACGGAAATCGCTCGTGCCGTAGCCCGGATATTCCTGCGGCAGCGTATCGAGCGAGAACCGTTCGTCTTCCGGGAACGGAGTCGGGTTGAACGAAGGCCGCCACGCGCTCGGCGTCATGCGGTGAACCGCCGTCCCGCGGATGCTGCGCCCCCAATACGCATGCGCCAAATACCCGTCCTTGACGATCTGCATCACATAGCTGGTCTTGCCGGATTGAAGATAATAAGTCCGATTGTTCTCGTCGTAACGAATGGGCACCGCTTACACCTCTCGCCTCGTTTTGATGCATGGCATCTTCTTACGTATACTCAACTTCGCCTGCGAAGTCAACGGACGATCTTGCCCCGGGCGGACGATTTTCCAGGGTGGCGCGCCGTTCGCTGCGCGCGTTGCAAGGCGGACAAAAGAAGACCGCCCCGGCTCGCTCGCCGGCCGGAGGGCGGTCATCGTCGCCGCCCGCTTGGCGGGGCGGCCTCATTTCTCGAACAGCTTGCGGTAGGCGCCGTACCCTTCCTTCTCCAGGTCGTCCTTCGGCACGAACCGGAGCGCCGCGGAGTTGATGCAGTACCTAAGGCCGTCCGGCCCCGGCCCGTCCGGAAACACGTGGCCCAGATGCGAGTCCGCCTCGCGGCTGCGCACTTCGGTGCGGATCATGTTGTGGGAGAAGTCGTCCTTTTCCAGAATCGCTCCCTTATCGATCGGCTTCGTGAAGCTCGGCCAGCCGCAGCCGGAGTCGTACTTGTCGAGCGAGCTGAACAGCGGCTCCCCGGAGACGACGTCGACGTAGATGCCTTCTTCGTGATGGTCCCAGAACTCGTTGCGGAACGGCGGCTCCGTCGCGTTGTTCTGCGTCACTTCGTATTGCAGCGGCGTCAGCTTCCCGCGCAGCGCCTTGCGGTCCTTGTCCGTTTTCCAATGCCGCTCGATGAAGTCGTCCCGTCCGGACCCTTTGCGGTACAGCTTGTAGCGAAGCGGATTTTTCTTATGGTAATCCTGATGGTAGTCCTCCGCCGGATAAAATTCGGCGAGCGGCACGATCTCGGTCACAATCGGCCGGTCGAAGCGGCCGCTGCGCTCCAGCTCGAGCTTCGACTGCTCGGCTTTGCGGCGCTGCTCGTCGTTCGCATAGAAGATGGCCGTCCGGTACGAGGAACCGCGATCGTGGAACTGGCCTCCCGGATCGGTCGGGTCGATCTGCCTCCAGTAAATATCCAGCAGCTTCTCGTACGGCATCCGCTCCGGGTCGAACGTAATCTGCACAGCTTCGGCGTGGCCGGTCGTCTCCGAGCACACTTCCTCGTAGGTCGGATTTTTCACATGGCCGCCCGTGTAGCCGGAGACGACCCGGATGATCCCCGGCAGTTCCTCGAACGGCGTCACCATGCACCAGAAGCAGCCCCCGGCGAACGTCGCCGTCTCGTAGCGGCTGCGATCTTCCTGAACGTCACTCATGGCTTTGCCCTCCTCCTGCGCATTCATTTAGACCTTATGGTCATTGTAGCAAAGAATGGTTCTCAACTCTAATGGGCGGGGAGCGCCGGAAAAGCACTGAACGGCCGCGGAAGCGGACGTCCGCCCTGCCGAGCGGGAAGCGAACGGGACTCAGCCTTCCGCATTCTCGTCCTTCTCGTCCTTCTCATCCTTCTCGCCGGAAAGCCACTTCTCGCCCCAGACGCGCATCCGCAGCAGAACGTCGCGGAAATCCTTCCCTTTCTCCGTCAAGGAATACTCCACGCTAACGGGCATGGAAGGAAGGACTTCGCGCCGGACGATCCCTTGCCGCTCCAGCTGGCGCAGGGCGTCGGTCAAAGATTTGACCGTGATGCCGCCCAGCGCGCGGCGAAGCTGATTGAAGCGCTGCGGTCCGTAATAGAGCCGGGAGATGACGTCGTAGGACCACTTGCCGCCGATGGCCTGCAGCGCCTGGTCGACCGCGGCCCGGCAGACAGGATCGTCGTCCTTGTTCTCGCTCATGTCGTGCCTCGCTTTCTTTTTGAAAGTAAGACGGAACGAATTGCGTTCTTACCAAAATCGGCCGCTTCCTCTAAGCTTGCCATAAACGGACCGAAGGAGGAAGAAGCAATGGCAGACAATCGGGAAAAAACGATCGTGGTGATGGGAGCGACCGGACAACAGGGAGGGGCGACGGCAAGGCGTCTGCTGGCGAACGGATGGAACGTGCGGGCGTTCACCCGCGATCCGTCCGGCGAGGCCGCGCAGCGGCTGGCCCGGGAAGGCGCGCGGCTTCACGAAGGGGATATGGGCGACCGCGCCGCGCTGGATGCGGTCATGGAGGGGGCGTACGGCGCGTTCAGCGTTCAGCCGCCCGAATGGGACCCGAGCGACGCCGCGACCGAGAAGGAGATTCGGCTGGGCCGCAACGTGGCCGACGCCGCGCTGAGGGCGGGGGTGAAGCATTTCGTCTATTCCTCGGTCGGCGGCGCGGATCGGCAGGCGCGCTTTCGCTATTTGGCCAAATGGGAGATCGAGCGGCATATCCGGTCGATCGGGCTGCGGGCGACGGTGCTGCGGCCGGCCGGCTTCATGGAGAGCTACGCAAGCCCGCTGTTCGGCCTGAAGGACGGAAAGCTGGCGGAAGCGACGAAGCCGGACGTTCCCGTCAAGCTGATCGCCGTAGACGACATCGGGTATTTTGCGGCGCTGGCGTTCGAGCGTCCGGAGCGCTTCATCGGGCAGACGCTCGAGCTCGCCGGCGACGCGCCGACGCCCCTCGAAATGGCGGCGTCGCTGTCCAGGGCGCTCCGGCACCCGATCCGCTACGAGAACGTTCCGATCGCCGCGATCCGCAGCCTGAACGAGACGCTGGCCGCGTTGTACGAATGGCTGAACGGGGAAGGCTACGAAGTGAATTTCGCCGAGCTTCGCCGTCTTCACCCGGCTTTGATGACGTTCGACGCCTGGCTGAACGCCAAAGGAGGTCCGCTGCTCGAAGCGGCTGTGCGGCCGAAGCCGGTCTGACCCCGACGGCGGCGATGGGCGAACGGACGGTTCCTGCAAGGACTTCGGCGTTTCGCATTCCGGCTCTCGGCGAAAGGTTTTTGCGCGGTTCGGATGCCGCGAGCGCCCGATTATTGTATGATCGAAAGAGAACTTGATTTTGTAGCGGAAGGATGTTGCCCAATGGAACAAGCCCTGGATTCGGTCTCGGTCGCCCTGCTTTACACGACGGACGTTCACGGCAATGTGCTGCCGATTTATTACGGGAACAACGCGCCCAGCCCGGCCGGTCTCGCCCGGCTGGCGCCGCTGATCCGGCGGCAGAAGGAACTGTACCGCAACCATCTGCTGATCGACAACGGCGATTTGCTGCAAGGAACCCCTTTTTCCTATTATTTCGCCCGCTTCGGCGGCGGCGAACCCAACCCGACGATCCGCATTCTGAACGAACTCGGCTATGACGCGGCGGTGCTCGGCAACCACGAATTCAACTACGGGCTCGGCTTCCTGGGCGATGCCGTCCGCGAGTCCGCCTTCCCGTGGATGTCCGCCAATGTCGTCGACGAGAAAACGGGGGAGCCCTTCTTCGGACCGGCTTACCTGGTCAAAGAGTTCGCCGGCGGCCTTAAAGTCGGCGTGCTCGGCTTGACGACGCATTACGTGCCGAACTGGGAGCATCCCGAGCATTTGCAGGGGCTTGTTTTCCAAGATGCGGTGGAGACGGCCAAGCGCTGGGTACCCGTTCTGCGCGAGCGGGAAGGCGTCGACCTGCTCGTCGTCGCCTACCACGGCGGGTTCGAGCGGAATCTGGAGACGGGAGAGCCGGCCGAGCAGGAGACCGGAGAAAATCAAGGCTGGCGGCTGTGCACGGAAGTGCCGGGCATCGACGTGTTGCTGACCGGCCACCAGCACCGGGAAATCCCGGGCGCGACGGTGGGCGGCGTGCGGGTGATCCAGGCCGGCCACTCGGGCAAGCATCTGGGCCGGGTGTTGGTGCGGCTGGCTCGCGAGGGCGGCCGCTGGCGCGTCGCCGGCTGCGAGTCGGCGCTGTTGCAGCCGGAGGAGGACGTGCCGCCCGATCCGGCCGTGCTCGACATCGCGAGGATGAACGAGGAGAAGACGCAGCGCTGGCTCGACCAGCCGATCGGCTTCGTCGAAGGCGACATGACGATCGACGATCATATGAAGGCCCGGCTGCGGGAACATCCGTACATCGAGTTCCTGAATCGGGTGCAGATGGAAGCGTCGGGCGCGGATATCAGCTGCACGGCGCTGTTCGACAACCTCTCTCCCGGCTTCGGCAGCCGGATCACGATGCGCGAGATCGTGGCCAACTACATTTACCCGAACACGCTCAAGGTGCTGCGCGTGTCCGGCCGCGACATCCGAAGCGCGCTGGAGCGCTCCGCCGCCTACTTCGCGCTTGCGGAGGACGGCGAGGTGCGGGTCGACGCGGCCTTTGCCGAGCCGAAGCCGCAACATTACAACTACGACATGTGGGAAGGGATCGACTACACGCTCGACATCGCCCGGCCGGTCGGCGAGCGCGTCGTCCGCCTGGAGCGGAACGGCCGGCCGCTCGACCCGGACGGCCGGTACGACGTCGTCATGAACAACTACCGCGCCGCCGGCGGCGGGGAGTATCCGATGTTCAGGGACAAGCCGGTCGTCCGGGACATCCAGATCGACGTGTCGGAGCTGCTGGCGAACCACATCTTGGCGAAGGGGACGATCCGGGCCGAAGCCGACGGCAACTGGCAGGTCGTCGCCGGCGGCCGCCCGCTGGCGTAGCGGCTTCCGCGCCGGACCGGCACGTTCCGTCCGGTGCGGGAGCATGCATGTCTTCCTGCTGCCGCCATTGCAAAAAAAGCGCCGCGAACCCGCCTGAACCGGCAACTCTTGAGCCCGTCCTCACGTCTATATAGGCAAGAGGAACCGAAGCGAAGGGGGCTTGGCGCGATGCGCAAGAAGCTGTGGGGTGGTGCGCTGCTGGCGGCCGTATGCTTGCTTCCGCTGCAGGCCGTCGTAGCCGACGACAACCGATACGAGCCGGTGAAGCCGGCGCCGGACACGCAGACCGTGTATATCACCGACATCCGGACGGAGAACGCGCACACGTACGTGACGGCCGACCCGATCCAATGGTACGAGGGCGCGGCGGCCGACAAGGTGTTCCGCGAGCGCGAGCCCGACTCCGGCATGACGGAAGCGCCGGACGACTACTACATCGTCAACGACGCCGTCGATCCGCACACCTACGAGCTGGCCCCCGACGCCGTCGTGGAGATGCAATTTTACAACCGCACCGGCAACTGGAGCGAGGCCGACATCCAGTGGAACGAGCGGGTGAGCGCCGCGAAGTTCGTCTCGCTGTTTACGCCGGCCGACAAGGACGTGATGATGGGGTTCCCGTACCACCTCACCGTCCGAAACGGCACGATCGTCCAGGTCGTGCAGCAATACGTCCCATGATCGCAGAAGAGCCTCTGCCGCCGCCGCGGCCGAGGCTCTTCTCGTAGCAAAGCGAATGATTCAGCATCTGCCCTTTTCTGTGAAACGGTCATTACATTCAGCAACTTCCGGACAGGCAATCCCTCCAGCAGTTGGACGTTATCTGTCAGGCAGAAACAACTTGCCGCAAATCATGCGAACACGGGCCTTTTTTGCCAATTGTTCCACGCCAAGGGAATCGCCGTAAACGGCTGAATTTGGACGAACTCGGGTTTACCAATTTTTTGAAAATAGGCGGCTAGTGACAACACTCATGTAACGGTTGTATAATCAAACCAATAAATCCCAGCTGCTTAACCATCAATATTCTTTATTTGAATTAATTCCCCATCGGTTTTCGACTTTAATGTGTAAATGACTGTATACTGCTGGTTTATTGAAATCAGATTCCATGTATTTTCGCTATCAACTTCAAGATTAACTTTCTGTGGCGTTTTTTCCTCTAGACTCTCAACAACGATCGAAAACTTCTTCTTTGACTTCTCATCCATATGTTTGTCAACCACTTTTACAACAGCATTTGTCGTACTCTTATTTGTTGGCTCATTGCTGCAAGCACTCAATACGAGTAACGAAACAAGGAAAAGAAAAATGAAGCCCCGTCTTTTTTTTCACCCAAATCCTCCTCTCCCAAGAACTTTAATAATCAATCCTTTTGGACAGACCCAAGCAGGCAGAAAATATGGATCGGGTTCCCGGTTGTATTGAGTAAGTCGCAGGAGTCGGACGACTTGCTTAATAAACTTGGGATGATGAAAAGTCAGGCGGCGAATTCGCTTGTTTTTTTAGCCGCCGTATTCTCTCCCGAAGGCTTCCATCCTCTCGAGGATCGGCAGCAACTTTTTTCCCTTGTCAGTCAGCGAATACTCCACCCGTGGAGGAACTTCCAGATAAACCGCACGTTGAATTACTCCATCTTGCTCCAACTCTCGAAGCTGCTTGGTGAGAGAGCCTTGCGATAAACCGCCGAGAAATTTTTGGATGTCCGAATAGCGACGCGGTTCACCCCTTAGATACCAGAGGATAAAGTGTTTCCACCGTCCGGAGAGGACATATTGGGTAAAGGATATCGCATACATATCCCTGTTTTCCTCGATAAACGCTTCATCAAACCCTTCACTGCAGACTCTCATTGTAACCCCCCTAAAGGTACAAAAAGTTGTACTACGTTCATTTTTATTGCCTTCTTTGCGGATGCGGCGAAACCCTTTATGATCATGTCAACGTCCCAGGACAGGACAACACTGGCCAATGTTATTGTATCAAATACATGTGGAGATGGATTACATGAATGAAACCATTTCATTGCTTCAGAATCATGCATCTGTGCGATCTTTTACCAATAAACCTTTGACAGAAGAACAGCTGGAAGCCATCTTTAAGGCAGCTAGTCAAACTTCATCTTCCAGCCTTCTTCAAACTGTTTCGATTATTCGAATTACCGATTCTGATCTGCGAAAAAAAGTGATGCAGCTCAGCATGAATCAACCCTATATTGAAGAAGCCGCAGAGTTTTGGATCTTCTGTGCGGATTTCAACCGCAATCATCAAATTGCCCCAGAGGTGGATATTGAATATATTGATTTTCTGCTGGTGGGTACGTTCGACGCTGGACTGATGGCACAAAATGCTTTAACCGCAGCCGAGTCCATGGGATTGGGCGGTGTATTTATTGGCGGTGTCCGGGCGAATATCGACGAATTATCTGATCTGTTGAAGTTACCGAAATATGTGATCCCTTTGGTAGGATTATGCCTGGGGACCCCGGCAGGAGAGAAACCTGGGCTTAAGCCGCGGCTGCCGCAATCCATGGTTTTGCTGGAAAATCAGTATCAACCGCTGGATCGAGAGAAATTAGCCCTCTATGATGAAACCATGGTGAAGTATTATGAGAACCGGCCGGTGACGCCTCCCTTTTCCGTGAAAAAAGTTAAAGGATGGAGTGACCATATCCAGGAGCATCTCCAGAGAAGTACGCTCCCTCAAATGATGGACTATTTGAACAAGCAAGGATATGCAAAAAAATAAATGGCAGAGATTCTCTCCGTATGAGCGATACTTCTCCCACAGGGCCTCGTGACCGAGGCCAATAAAGAACGTCGCGGGGTACGACAGCTCGCCGGCCGGGAACGATCCCTTCAGCCGGCCGGAGCCGTCCTCGCGGACGTGCAGCTTCAGGCGGCGGTCGAGCCGGTCTTCGCAGGCCTCGACGCCCAGCGGGGTGAGCTCGGCCAAGCCATCCAGCAGAGCCGGCTTGCGGGTGAGGTGCTCCTCCCAGCTGCCGAGATGGACGTCGCGCAGGTCGAGCCGTTCCGGGGCGTCGGGACCCTCGGCCGCCTCGGCCGAAGTGATGCGGTCGCAGCGGAACAAGCGAAAATAGCAGCGCTCAAAACTTTACGCCGGGCAATACCATAAGCCGCCGCTGTCGAAAAGACCAACCGTCTGGATCTGACGGCAGGTGGAGACACGCGGCGCGATTCGTAGTTAATGCGGAGAACTTGCTGTTATATAGCTCCTTCCAGCAGCAAGCCTAAATACACGAAGTCGACCCGGTTTTTTATAATAATAGGAATTGCTTGATTGTTTTGATCCTTGCAGATGAAGCGACGAAAATATGCAAGCCGACCGCGCATCTCAACAATCCATTGATCCTGCCTGGCGATTTCTTTCTTCCCTTCGGCGGAAAACTGGTCGAAGAGATTCGTTGGGTTCAATTGGCGTAGTTGGTGCCGTGGGCGGCGGCTGAACAGACGGTCGTTTCTTCCACCTTCCGCGGTCAGCAAACGATCAGCCTGCGGATGGGGCTCGGCAAGCTGATCAATCAGGAGCGCATGCAGTTGATCACCAATAGAGAAACCCTGGCGTCAATCAGCGAGTAGAAGGTTTTCCCTTCCAAACATTCGCTCCAGAAGGTCGTCCTAGTCTTCGAGATTCGTTGCGAATATGAGTAACAGCAGTCATTTGAGAAACTTCCAAAGGAACAAGTTTGTTGCATGTTACTTAAAAGAAAGGATGCCCCATTACCAAAAGCAATTAATAGTAAATTGCAAAATGAAATGTGTCTTCCTCGTTTCCCAGAAACAAACAGCTATAGCCAACATCTACGGCACCAATTGGACTAACGGGTAGTGACTTATAGGCTGCATAGTTATAATTGTAAACTAAATCACTGGTGTAAGTCGGCACGCTCCTTCTTTTTAGGAAAGGAAAGTAGCATATTTTTTGTTCACTTACCAGTGGTTTACTCCCTGCAGTCTTCCCATCACCTAACTGAATTAATGAAGAAAAATTATTGACACAATTAAACCAACCAATTACAAATGCTCTCTTCCCCTTGTTGCCTTCCAATATCTCGTTGGATAACCAGTCAAAGTCATCTTGATAAACACTCCAATTCTTACTAGCAGAGTTTGTTCCAGATGAGCTTTTCCAATTTTTGAGGTACTTCACTTCGATTTTGAAGTCCTTAGAGTGTATATAAATGTCGTGGTTTACTTTTCCAGATGCTTTTTTCTTTATATCTCCTACGGTAAAATGAGCCATTTGCCGAAATGGGTAACCAAGCCGCACACAAATATCCATTTCGTTATACAGTTCATCCGCAATTTTTTTAAGATCTTCTTTCGATATATCCCTATATAACTCGTTAAACTCATCGATTATAAAGAGACATGTGGAAAGTAAATATTGATCAATCGTAGGATTAGGACTCATCTAGGCACCACCTACATTTATATTAAAGTAAATATAGTATATCATTTAATTATGGATTTTATGATATATAAAATATTTGTTCCTGATGACGCCACCACCTCACATAGTTACAACAATGACTGCAGGCTCAAAGTGATTGTTGATAAGATTATTAATTCTCAAATAAAAGCAGGACTGGACTCTCACTTCGACGAATAAAAATAAAGGATGGCGCAACTTGGAGCAAGTCCCTCAACCGATGAGGAATAAACGTGGATGGTAATATGGCATACGGGGAAAAGGATTTTATCGGTCGTTGGTCACTTGGAAAACTGGCTTTTTTAGAAAGGTACTTGCCTGCATATCTAAGAGCAACTAAGCCAGCTTTGCATCGCTATTATATAGATGGGTTTGCTGGTAGGGGCAAATGGATCGATAAATCCACTGGCAAAAGTGTTGATGGTTCGGCAGCAATTGCGTTGCAACACATAGATAAGTTTACACACCTTTATTTTATTGAATATGAGGACGAGAGGGCCGAGAACCTTAGATCTCTCATCTCGAGCTACGGCGCCACTCAAAAGGCAACAGTTTATGTAGGGGATTGCAATGAGTATCTTCCGCTTATTATGAGACGGATACATTATAAAGCCCCAACCTTTGTCTTTCTAGACCCATCTTCCGATCAACTTCAGTGGAAATCCATTGAGTTACTATCTAAATGGAAAACTGAGCTATTTATTCTGTTTCCACTCAATATGACTCTTATCAGATATCTACCTCGTAGAGGCGCCCAAGAAAAATGGGCAACTGAAAGGTTAGATAAGGTATTCGGTACACGTGAATGGGAAAATATATATAAGAATAAAGACCGTTTATATTTAACTAGCGAACTGCTAAATTTGTACACTTCCAGACTTAAAAACCTTGGGTATGACCACATAAATATATCCGACATCTTTAAGAGCGACACTGGACAAAGCTTGTACTACATGATTTGGGTCGGTAAGCATCCAGTAGGTAAAAAAATCATGGATACAATTTTTGAAAAACAAAGTCCTCAACTGAAGCTCTTTTGAAAATCAGGAACATTTGTTCCCTTAACTATCTGTGATATACTGGATGCGAAAGGAGGGAGCTCATTTATGGCAACAATTTCATCTATAGAATGGACCGAATCAACATGGAATCCTGTAACTGGCTGTACGAAAATCTCCGAGGGATGCCGAAACTGCTACGCGGCTAGAATGGCTAAACGATTACATGCAATGGGAAACCCTCGATATACTAATGAATTTAACGTCACTCTGCATCACGATTTAATTGACCTTCCGTTGACTTGGAAGACCCCTCGTCGCATATTCGTAAACTCAATGTCGGACCTTTTTCACAAAGACGTACCTTTTGATTTTGTTAAAGCAATTTTTCAAACAATGGAGAAAGCAAAGTGGCATACATTTCAGATTCTTACCAAACGTTCAGACCGACTACTTGAGCTATCTCAGGACTTACCTTGGCCCTCGAACGTGTGGCAAGGTGTAAGTGTAGAAGATAGCCGAGTGTTACACCGCATCGATGACCTTAGGCAAGTACCAGCGAAAGTTCGTTTTCTTTCTGTAGAACCCCTCATCGGACCAATTGATCATATGAACTTGCATAGCATCCATTGGGTAATTGTCGGCGGTGAAAGCGGACCGGGAGCGCGTCCAATGGCACCTGAGTGGGTACAATCTATCCGTGACCAATGCATAAATAACGGCGTCGCCTTCTTCTTCAAGCAGTGGGGCGGCGTCCAGAAGCATCGAACAGGTCGAGAATTAAATGGACGCACTTGGGATGAGTATCCTATTACTAATGAAGAAGTCGGAGTTTAATATTATAGAGAACTCCCCTGCTAGACCATGCGCGAAAGGGGGAGTTCTCTTTGAACTATCTCACGACCTTTCTGGGAGAGCCACACAAACAACATTTCGCTCGTTTCTTTGAAGTACTGGAAGGAAAATGAAGCTTTATACTCAGACTGTACGGTCGCTAGACAGAAAAAGCGCATCCCTAAGCCTTGAAATCCCTGGTTGAGAAGTCATGGTTGTCATTGGCCCACTATCCTGTTACACCAGTGTTGGCTTTGACTATAACACAGAAAATGCTACTGATTAAAAATTTAAAGCCGCAGTCTGCCGGCCCGCCCGCTCTGCGGCTCCGATGCCGGCTTCCTGTCAACGCGGCCGCCGAATATTGGCCCGCAGCAATAATCCGGCTGCCATAACCGCCAATGCCGCTCCTGCGAACCAATAGACAGCGGTCAGGCGACTTGCGGTCCCGTAGATATCCAATATCCCCTTAAAAACAAATCCCAATGTGAACGTGAAAATAGATGCCCAATGGCAGTGAACAAACATCCTGTTATAACGAATGTTTCTCCCGGTCGTCCCGACCCACAGCCAGAAAGCGACGCCCCCTACCAAAGGAAACACGAAAGCGTAGATCATATAATCCGAATATACGCCGAAGCTGTGTCTTTCATAAATCCACCCGAAGAACAGAAAGAACAAAGTGACCGGCACATACGATCCGGCTCGCTTCAGAGCCGGCGCTTTATCATTTTCCGTAACCGATGTAGACAATATCGCTCACTCTCCTCTCACTGATCGTCCTTCCATCCGTAGTGGGATTATTGATCACACGGCCTTGATAGTACATGGTGGAGGAACCGCCGCCATCCAGGTTGTACGCCGTCTTTACGCCCAAACTCTTCATAAACCGGGCCAGCTCATAGAGAGACAAGCCCTTGCTGGCACTCGTCCGGCCGTCCGAAACGACAAAAACATAATGAAGATCATTTATGAGACCGATCGCGGTACGGGGATTGCTGGCCTTCGCCTTGCCGACCTCTTCACTCTCCGATACCGAAATGTCGCCATTCTCAATCAGCGCCGGTCCAAACGAAAGCACCTGCTGCGCTCCCTTATCCAGCAGCGCTTCCGCGCTGATCTCCGATTCCTCGATGATTCCCAAGGAGCCGTCGGCATAAATGACCAGATCCTCGTTGCCTTTTGCGGCCGACGATCTGTACAGCACCCCGTTGCGGATGACATATCCGTTCAGCCGGGATCCATAGAAATCCCCGTTGATCGCCAGTATGGCGTTGTTCTCTTGAGCGATGGCAGAGGTGCTTTCCTTCACGTTTCTGCCGTACGTATTCTCCGCAAGCGCCGTCTTCAGATATTCCGCCGATGATAATTCGACATCCGCCACATAGATATCCGTGTCATCCTCACGAAGTGTCTTCACCGAGATGGTGATGTTCCCGTCGGCATATTCCGTATCCGTGCTCTTTTTTTCCGCAGCGGCATCATCCGGTGCATCGTCCGCTTCATTGGTCGGCGCCGATCCGCTTTCTGATGCGGATGCGCCGTCAACCGCCTGCGATGCCGGAAGCGCCGTTTCATAACGATGAGGGATCACAAAGACATCCAGCAACGCATAAGCGGTGAATGCCGCCAGCATGATTCCATAAATGATTCCGAACCAATGGGATTTCCCCAAGTTGCGCATTTCGTCAATCCCCCTTTCCTTGCCGTTTTCCAAAGACAAAAGTACGCTGCACGATCCAGCTGCCGAAAAAAAGCACCAGTTCCAACGCAATCTTGGAAACAAACGGATTGAATCCGCCTATCGCCGTCAGCAAATAGAGCAGCCCCGAATTACATGCCAGCACGCCGCACGCCAGAGCAAAATACTTCAAGGCGCTGCGAAGCAGAGACTCCCGCGACGGAAAAACCAGCCTGTAATTCAAACTGAAATTCACAGATGAGCTGACCGCCCGCGCCAGGATATTGGCCCCAAGAATTCCCTTCGAGCCTGTCAGCAACAGGATGAGAATGTAAAGGAAATAGTCTACCAGAAATCCGAGAAAAGACGACGCCGAAAACTTCAAAATTTCCACATAGATGGAGAAGGAATCGCGCAGCGCGCGGAAATGAGTCCCCTCATTGTTCTCGATGTAAACCGTCTCGATCGGCACCTCGATGATCTTGCGGGATGTTTTCGCCAACCGCAGAAGCACGTTCATCTCATATTCGTATCGCGCGCCCGGAATTTCCAGCAGGAACGGCAAGAACGACGCATCAAAAGCGCGGAGGCCGGTCTGCGTGTCCTGAATGTTCAAACCTGTAATCATCCGGAATACGGCCCGGGTCAGCCCGTTTCCCCATCGACTTTTCCAGGGGGATGATTTCGATTGCTTGCGACTTCCCAATATCATCGCTCCGGAATGCGCCTCCGCAGCCTCACACACTCTGACGGCATCCCGTTGCTTGTGCTGACCGTCACAGTCCAGCGTGACGACGGTAGCCCGTTGATCCCCATATTGATCCCGAATATAAGCGAAAGCGGTTTTGAGGGCATGTCCCTTTCCTTTATTCTCGGGATAGCTGATCACATGCGCATACCGTTTGGCCTGCGCGAACGTTTCCGAATATCGAGGACCGCTTCCGTCATCGACCACAATAATTTGAAAACCGGCCTCATAGGCTGCCGCCAGAACTTGGTGAAACGGTTCTTCCGGTTCATAGGCCGGAATGACTGCAATGCGCAATTCCCACACACCTCGCTTCGGCATTTTTGTAAACGATCCTTGTTTTGCACGCTTCCGCACTCCCAACGATAAGCCACGTAACTTAAGTGATTCTTAAATGCATCTCCCGCCGATTTTCACATTCCAGCGGTCTTTCGCATTTTTCCGGAAACAGACGTTCAGGCAAAAAAAATCGACCGACGATGAACGCCGGTCTGAATCAACCTCTATTGGCACTTCATAGGAATCGGATCGCGGAAGCCGTGTGCGGCTTTCTTCTCCCGATGCGGTTACCGCTCCAGGCGGGCGCGCCTGCCCCGCCAGGCCCGGAGCGCGAAGAACGCGGCGAGCGCAAGCAGCGCCAGGCCGGCGGCCGCGCAAGCGATGGCCCGCACGTTCGGGACGTTGTAGGCCGCCTCGAATCGCTTCGTTCCGAGCAGCGGCAGTTGCCAGACGAGCGTGCGGCCGCCGTCGCGAACTTTGTCGGCGTTGCTGGAATGCGCACGGATCGGAGCGGTAAGGGCGAAGTTAAGATCCAGTTGGGACTCGATCACCATTCTCGTCCACCTGTTCATACCGGACAGCTTCTGCGCCCACTCTTTCCCGCCGCCCGCCGCGAGCAGCCGGTCCATGTCGACCGTCACCGCCGCCCGCTCCGTCGTATAGAACAGATGCTCCCGCCGCGAACGCTCGACCGCGATCCCGTCCGGCAAGCGGACCGTCTCCCGGTCCATGTCGCGCAAGTTCAGCCGGCGGGAGGCCGTCACCCCCTCCCGGCCGTCCTGCTCGTACGTCCTGGCGTCCATGCCGTCCGCCTTCAGGCGTTCCGCCAGCTCGTCCATCAGCCCGGACTTGCCGATCAGCCCGAGCGTGCCGCCATCCATCGACAGGTCGAGGTTCAGCTCCGCCGTTCCGTTGGCGCGAACCGTCAGATGCGCCTCCCCCCGCGCGCAGGAGGACAGCAGCGACGCGCAAACGAGCAGCGCGCCGGAGAGCAGCGCCGCCGTCCATCCGCGCACCCGGCCGTTCCTCACCCGGTCTGCACCTCCAGCTTGCGCTTCCGGAACAGCAGCAGCGCGGACAGAATGAGCATGCCGCCGTTGAGCACGAACACCCACTTGATCGGAATCCAGCCGCCGAGCACGCCGCCGAGCATCGGCCCGAGCATCGTCGCGAGCTGCGTCGAGGACTGGTTCAGACTGAACGCCCGGCCGCGGAACTCCGGCTCCGTCACCTTGACGATCAGCGCGTTGAGCCCCGGATAAACCCCGGCGAAGAACAGGCCGTACACGAACCGCAAAATGCCGAATTCCGTAAAATTGCCGACGAAAAATTGCAAGATGTTGCCGATGCCCCCGCCGAGCAGGCCGATGACGAGCACCTTGACGAAGCCGATCTTGGTCCCGATCCGCCCCCACTGCGGCGCGGCGATCAGCGTCGCGATGCCGACCGCCGAGAACGTCAGGCCGGACAGCAGCGAGGCGTCGTCGGGGTTGGAGCCGAGCTGCAGCACATAGACCGTCAGCAGCGGCTCGAGGATCATGACCGACGCCGTGCTGATCGCCACCAGGCCCAGCAAGGTCACGAACGTCTTGTTCGTCCAGGCCGTTCTCAAGTCTTCGCGGATCGATTGGCGCTTGGCCTTGCGGTCGTAATTTTCCTCCCGGACGAAGAAAGTGGCGATCAGCGCGGCGACGAGCACGACGCCCGCCGAGAACAGAAACGCCTCGCGGTTGCTCGTCAGCCGGCTGACGACGCCGCCGACGAGCGGCCCGACGATGCCGCCCGTCGCGCCCGCGGTCGCCATGATGCCGAGCGCGTAGCCGGTGTGCTTCTCCGGCGTGTTCGTCGCGACCAGAGCGATCGACGCCGGAACGAAGCCGGCGAGCAGCCCCTGGAAGATGCGCAGCACGAGGAACAAATACGGGTTATGAATAAAAAAAGTGGCCACATACAAAGCCGTAAGGCTGTACCCCGACCGGATCAGCATCGGCCTCCGCCCGTACTTGTCGGCGAGCGATCCCCAATACGGCGCGATGAGTGCGCTCGCGAGAAACGTGATGCCGAACGAGACGCCCGACCATTCCGACAGGTGGCTGCGAATGCCGAGGTCGTTGTGCAGGAACAGCGGAATGAACGGAATCGAGATGGAATAAGCCGTACTGCAGAAGAATACGCCCAGCCACAGCACATACAAGTTTTTTCGCCAAGGGAACTCCATGGGGTACGTCCTTCCTGTCGCCTGTGTTTGGCTTGCCCTCTCTACCTTACCATTGTTGCAGGAACGAGAAAAAGCTTTCAAAGGCAAATATACCCCCATACGGCCGCAAAAACGGGAGATAAGCAGGATTTCTCTATGAAATGGATAAAATTCGGACACCGGCTGAGGGAACGCCTCCGGCTTGCTCTTTCGTCGGACGGTTACTCTCCCCTTGGGGGAGCCGTTAACCGCCAAGTAAGCCGCGGCCCGGCGCGGATGGGCCCGGAATCGGCATAACCGCCGGCTTGCCGACATATTTTCCAGCAATGAAAAAATCGAGGAGGCTTATCCATGAAGCCGAACAAAACGGCATCCGGCGTCCCCCGCATCGTTCCCCAGCCGATCCGCCCGGACGGCGCCGGCGGTCCCGACCTCGGGCCGAGGGACGTGCTGCGCGATCTGGAAAACCCCGACCTGCTCGTCCCTCCTGCTACCGACAACGGTACGTTGCCGAACATGGTTTTCTCGTTCTCGGACGCCCACATGCAGTTGAACGAAGGCGGCTGGTCGCGGGAGGTGACGGTGCGCGAGCTGCCGATCGCGACGACGCTCGCGGGCGTGAACATGAGCCTCCGGCCCGGCGGCGTGCGGGAGCTGCATTGGCACCAGCAGGCCGAATGGTCCTACATGCTGCGGGGGCGCGCGCGCATCACCGCGGTCGACCAGGACGGGCGCAACTTCATCGCGGACGTCGGCCCCGGCGACCTGTGGTACTTCCCGCCCGGCATTCCCCACTCCATTCAAGGGCTGGAGGAAGGGTGCGAGTTCCTGCTCGTGTTCGACGACGGCTCGTTCTCGGACTTCAACACGTTCTCGATTTCCGACTGGTTCGCCCACACGCCGAAGGACGTGCTGGCGGCCAACTTCGGCGTGCCCGAAAGCGCGTTCGCGAACGTGCCCTCGGGACAAAAATATATTTACCAGGACCGCGTGCCCGGACCGCTCGCCGAACAGGCCGTTCCCGATCCGTTCGGCACCGTCCCCCGGACGTTCGTCCACCGCCTGCTCGTCCAGGAGCCGCAGCGCTATCCGGGCGGAACGGTGCGGATCGTCGATTCGCGCCGTTTTCCCGTCTCCGTCACGATCGCCGCGGCGCTCGTCGAAATTTATCCGGGCGCCATGCGGGAGATGCACTGGCACCCGAACAACGACGAGTGGCAATATTATTTGACGGGCAGCGCCCGCATGACCGTATTCGCCGCCCAGGGCAACGCGCGGACGTTCGACTGCCGGGCCGGCACCGTCGGCTACGTGCCGTTCGCCTGAGGCCACTACATCCAGAACATCGGCACAACCAGCGTCTGGTTCCTTGAGATGTTCCGCAGCGACCGGTTCGAAGACGTCTCGCTGAACCAATGGATGGCGCTCACCCCCGCCGAACTGGTCCGCACCAACGTCAACGCGAGCGAAGAGCTGATGCGCTCCTTGCGGAAGGAAAAGCGGCCGGTCGTCAAATACCCGGTTCGCCCGTCCCGGCGCCGGCCGGGCGAACCGGAAGACGGGCAGGAAAGCCGATGAGCCCCGGCCGTTAGAGGTCCGACGGCGGCTTGTCCCAGGACAACAGGTAGCGGTAATAGAAGCGGCGCCGGATCTTCGCCCCCGGCAGCACTTCCTGCGCCGCCTGGCGAATGTCGCGCAAAGACTGTTGCGGCGCCGCCAGCCGCACGCCGATCTCCCGCACCCCGCCGTGCCATCGATTCATGATGCGGACCGGGAGAACCTGCAGGCCGGACAGGACGAAATCCGCAACCGTGCGGTTCGCCGCCAGTCCGACGACGAGAAGCCGGCCGCCGGGCGCGAGAAGCTGGCGCATCCGGAGCAGCGCGGCCTTCAATTCCATATGGTGCAGAGCCGCCACGCAAGTGATCGTCGAATAGCGTTCCTCCGGCGAAGGGACCGGCATCGCGAGAAAGTCGCCGCAGAGGAGCGTCGCGTTCGGGGAACTCTTAAGCCGCGCCCGCGCGCGTTCAATCGCCTTCGCATCAGGGTCGATCCCCACAATGTGCCGGGCGACAGGCGCCAGACGCTCGAGCAGCAACCCTTCGCCGCACCCGACGTCGAGCACGCGTCCTCCGCGCGTCTTGGCATCGGCCACCAACTCGTGATGAAACGCCGTGTTGTGGTTCCAATACGTCTCCATTCCCGGCACCATCCCCCATACGTTCGAGCGTTGCTTTTCTCTCCCGTATTGGACGGTCCCGACCGTTGGCAAGTCGCAACGGAAACGGGGCGTCTTGGGCGGTCTTCGGCGAGAGCGGCTTTGCACCCCTAAAGCGAAGCCCCCCATCCGAAAAGAGGACGGGAGGCTTGCGCCGGCGTTCTCAGCGCGGCTCCGATTGGCCCGGCAGCGGGAGCCGGCGGCCCCTTGCGGCTACTCCTCCGCTTCCGGGTTCACGACGTAGCGGCAGCGGAACCGTTCCGCGCCGGGATACAGCTCGCCGAGGCTCTCGATGACGAAGCCGATGTTGCGGTAGAACTCGACCGCTTCCGCGTCCGTCTCGGCGACGATTTCCACCGGGTCCTTGAGAGCCAGCGTCTCCAGTACGATTTGCCGGCCATGGCCGAAGCCGCGCTTGGCCGGGTCGACGGCCAAATGGCGAATGTCCAGCACCCGCTCTTCGTTCATCCGCAAGCCGATCACCCCGGTGAGTTCCCCGTCCTCGTCCCAGTAGCCCAGCAATTCCAGCTGCGGATCGTGGCGGTAAGCGTCCAGCGCCATCTGCACGATGTCCGGGTCGGGAAACATCGCCATTTCCAGCAGCTCCGTCACTTCCGGGCGGTCCAGGTTCGCTTTCAAATTTTCCAGCATGCCGGTTTCCTCCCTTCTTCAAGGAACGGTCGGCCGCAGGTTACAGCAGGCCGGCGTAGACGAGCCCGTTGCGCACGCCGCCCTCGTCGACCCGCGAGGTGACATAATCGGCGCTCGGCAGCAGTTCCGGATGCGCATTGCCCATGGCGATGCCGAGGCCGACCAGTTCCAGCATCTCCTTGTCGTTGAGCCCGTCGCCGAACGCGACCGCTTCTTCCGGCGCAAGCCCGAGCGCGCGCAGCAGCGCCGCGATGCCGTCCGCCTTGGAGCCCGTCCGCGTCAGCACGTCCATCGCCTTCTCGTGCCAGCGCACGAACCGCAAATTCGGCAGCGCGTCGACGTAGTGGTTTTCCTCGTGGCTTTCGCAATGGAGGAACACCTGATACACGCTCTCCTTCCGCCAGAACTCGGCATCGTAAAGCGGCTGAACGACTTTGAGCGACGCGATCGATTCGAATACGGACGGATGGGACGCAGGCTCGCAATTGGCGTAGAAGGCGTGCTTCCCCTCGAACACGAGCGGATGCCCGAACGAGGCGGACATCGCGACCAGCTGCTCCAGATCGGCCCGCGGTATCGTCTTCTCGTACAAATCTCGGCCCCGATAAACGACGTACGCGCCGTTCAGGCACACCCACGATTCGATGCCCGCCTCCGCCGCCAGCTCCCGGAAGAAGTACGGCGCCCTTCCCGTGGCGATGACCGGCTCGACGCCGCGCGCCTTCAGGCGTTCGATCGCCTCGATCGCGTCGGGCGGAATGCGCTTCTCCTCGTCCACCAGCGTGCCGTCAATGTCGAAAAAAGCGATTTTGTAAGCCATGGTTTCTCCCGCTCCCCGTCTCTCGATCTTTCTTTCTGTAGCTCCTTTTATCCGCCGAGTTTGCGCCCCCGGTAATAATCGATCGTTTCCCGCAAACCGTCGTCAAGCGCAACGTCCGGACTCCAGTCCAGTTCCTGCCTCGCCAGCCGGTTGTCGAGCATGCTGTGCTCGATATCCCCCGGCCGCGGCGGGCCGTATTCGGGGGCGAACGGCCGCCCGCACAACGCGCACATCCGCTTCAGCAACATATTCACGCTTGTCGCCGTGCCGGTGCTGACGTTCAAAATTTTCCCGCCGCCTCTGTCGAGCGCGGCCAGGTTGGCGGAGACGACGTTGCTTACGTGGATGAAATCGCGCGTCTGCTCGCCGCTGCCGAAGATGACCGGCGTCCCGCCCGAGAGAAGCTTGTCCGCGAAGATCGAGACGACTCCCCCCTCGCCCTGCGCATCCTGCCGGCTGCCGAACACGTTCGCATACCGGAGGATCGTGTAATCGAGCCCGTACAGACCGGCATACGTTTCGATGTAATGCTCGGGAGTATGCTTGGAAATGCCGTAGAAGGAAAGGGGCCGGATCGGATGCGATTCCGCCAGCAGCCCGGTTTCCGGCATGCCGTAGACAGCCGCGGACGACGCGTAAACGATCTTGCGCGCTCCGCATCGGACCGCCGCCTCCAGGACGTTCAATGTGCCCAAAATGTTGACGCGGGCATCGTGCAGCGGAGCCTTGAGCGATTGGACCACCGACACCTGAGCCGCATGATGGATGACGATTTCCGGTCGGAATCGCATCAGCGCTTCGGCCAGTTGGCCGTCCAATATATCGGCCTGGACAAGCTCCGCCTGTTCGTGAACGTTGTCCGCGGCCCCGGTGCTCAGATTGTCGACCACCAGCACCCGGTGTCCTCCGGCGATCAAGCCGTCCACGATATGGGAGCCGATAAACCCGGCGCCGCCGGTAACGGCGATTCTGCTCATGCCGTCTTCCCCTCCTCGTGAAAATGCCGTAAAGACGAAAACTGCTTGCATATTGGCCCATGGGCTCGTCCGCCTGCCGCGTCCCTCACGCCGTAGGCGTCGGGAACGAGCCGGACGGACGGGCGTTTGCTCCCTTCATACTATAAGACCGGTTCGTTCGAGCGTCAAATGGTACACTCCCGGCCGATGTCCCGAAAGTTCGTATGGCAAGCAATTAGGGAAAAGCACCAAAAAGGGAGCCGCCCTCCGGTCCGAACGGCTCCGAAGACAGCTCCCCCGCCTTCTTCTAGCAACGAAACAATCCGTGGCCCGGCAGCGGCACGAGCGGCTCGGCATCGAGCGCAAGCCCGCCGCCCCGTCCATGCAGCGCCACGTCGACCAGCCAGCGGGTGAACCCCGCGACGTTCATCGACTCCATCTCTTCCAGGCTGAAAAAACCGGCTCCGTCCACCTCGACGTTGTCGGGAACCGGCTCCCCGCCGACGTACTCCATGGTGAACGCGACGTAGAGGTTGTGCACGCTTCTCGGCAAGTCTCTCAACGCCGCCACGCTCTTCACGACCGCGTCGACGCCGCATTCCTCCAGCACCTCGCGGCGCACCGTCTCGTCGATCCGCTCAAGCTGCTCGGCGTATCCTCCGGGGTTGGTCCAGTAGCCTTTGCCCGGCTCCTGCGCCCGGCGAACGAGCAGAATCTTGCCGTCCCGCTGCACGAGCGCGCCGACGCCGATGCTGTAGTCGCCCCAGAACACGAAGCTGCACGCCGGACAAGCCTGCCGCGGCGTGCCTCCGATGTCCCGGGTTTCGAGCTCGTGCCCGCACGCCAAACAAAATTTCGCTTCCATGATCCGTTCACCTCGCTGGCCTTGGCTGAAACGCTTCTCCGATTATACTGCGGATATGCTATTCTGCCTAGCCGAGCGGCTCCCTTAACCGCTTCCGTCGAGCTGGCTTCCTCCAGCTTCCTCGGCGTCGGCTCGGCGCATATGCCCAAAACAAAAACGCCCGAAGCGAAGGAAATGCTCTTCTATTCAGTCGTCGCTTCTCATAATCTTTTACCAAGTTTCGCGGAACTTGTCTGTTGACTATTCATAAGTTCAGGCCTAAAATCAATCTCGACTTGTTAGTCTCACTTTTCCAGTTGGAATAGGAGGGGATTGCCATGCCGGATAACAACCTGCTGAATGCGATCCAAAGCGACTGGGTCAGCCTGCTGACGTCGATCGTTCTGATCGGCGTTCTGTACGGTCTGGCCAGGAGGAAGGTAAGCTTCGGCGTCCGCGTGCTGATCGCGCTCGGGCTCGGAATTGCGGCCGGCATCTTCTTCAACAGGGGCCATCACGACGCGACCAGCGTCGCGACGATCGGCACGATCTATGTGGACCTGATCAAGATGATCGTCATTCCGCTCGTCGCGGCGTCGATCATCACCAGCATCACCTCGCTGTCCAACGTCGGCCAGCTGCGCAAGCTCGGCCTCAAGACGGTCGGCCTGTTCCTCGCCACGACAGGCATTGCGGCCGTCATCGGGCTGCTCGTGGCGCTCGCGTTCGATCCGGGGGCCGGCATTCATCAGGCCGTGCCGGCCGACTTCCAGGCCCGCGAAGTGCCGACGGTGTCGCAGGTCATTCTCGATCTCGTGCCGACGAACCCGATCAGCGACATGGCGGAGGGCAACGTCGTGCCGGTCATCGTGTTCGCGCTGTTTTTCGCCGTCGCCATCGTCAAGCTGGGCTCGAAGAAGCCCGAAACCGTCGCGCCCGTCAAGCAATTCGTCGAGTCGTTCAAGGAGATCATGTTCCAGGTGACGAAGTACGTCGTCCGGCTGACGCCTTACGGCGTGTACGCCCTGATCGCGAACATGGCGGCGAAGTACGGCTGGAGCACGCTGGAGCCGCTCATCCTGCTAATCGTCGCGACCTACGTCGCGCTCCTTCTGCACTTCGCGCTGACGTTCGGCGGCTTGGTGGCGTTCGCGGCCAAGGTCAATCCGCTGAAGTTCGTCCGCAAAGCGTATCCGACGATCGCTGTCGCCTTCACGACGAGAAGCAGCTACGTGACGCTGCCGGTCAACCTGGAAGTCATCACGAAGCGGCTGCGCGTCTCGCCGCGCATCGCCAGCTTCGTCGCTCCGCTCGGCGCCACCATCAACATGAACGGCTGCGGCGGCGTCTGGCCGGCCGTCGTCGCGATCTTCGTCGCCCGCGTCTACGGCATCGATCTGAACGTGTCCGACTACATTCTGATCGTCGCGACCGCCATCATCGCCTCGGTCGGCGTCGCCGGCGTGCCGGGCCCGGCTTCCATCTCCACGACGGTCGTGCTGACGGCGCTCGGCCTGCCGCTGGAAGGGCTCGGGCTGGTGCTCGCCATCGACGCGGTCGTCGACATGGGCCGCACGGCCGTCAACGCCACCGGCACGACGGTCAGCGCGCTGGTCGTCGCCAAGTCGGAGGGCGAATTCGACCGGGAAGCGTTCGACCGCGACGAGGAAGACGAACTCGAGCTCAACATCGCCTGACGTCGGTCCTAAAAAAATAGCAGGAAACGGGAGAGAGGCAGTCTCGCCCGTTTCCTGCTTTTTTCACCTGTCCGACGCGTGTTAAATGTCCAACTCGGCTTGCGTGGAAGCCAATCGGCAAGAGGACGATCCGGACATCTCCACTTTTCCGGACGTATAATTCGCATAATAAGTGCCGGCCGGCCACGCATTCGTGCTGTATACATTCCAGGCAGAGTTGGCAGGCACCGTAACCGTGCTTCCGCCGACCACCGTTCCCGTCGGAGAATTTGGGGTGATGGTGAAGATGATGTTGCCCGAGCCCGCGTTATGGATGTAGACCTTGGCTTGATAGAAGGTGTCTAACCCTTGAGATGCCGTTCAAGCTGAAGAGCGTTCTATTTGTAATCGGCGGAAGCCGGTCAAGACCCCGTCGACCGGTAGTGCCGCACGCCGAGGCGCCACACGAGCAGGCAGGGCAGCAGGAACAGCATGCCCGCCAGCGGCTGGAGCATGTAGCGGACGGGGGGACCGTCGGCTCGGCCGAGCAGGTACAGCAGCGGAAGGTAGTTGACGCAGGCGAACGGGATGACGAAGGTGAAAAACACGACGACCCACTTCCGGTACACGTTCAGCGGATACTGCGCCATCTCGCTGCCGCCGTCGGTGAAGATGTTCGCGATCTCGAGCCCCTGCACCGTCCAGAAGCACATCGTGGCGAACAGAATGAAGATGCCCGCGAAGATGAGCACGCCGCACGCGATCATCAGCGCCAGCGTCGCCGCCTTGGCGGCGTCCCAGGCGATGGGCAGCTTGTACAGCGCCCAGGCGAGCACGACGGCGCCCTGCAGCATGCGGCCAAGCCGCGTGAACTCGAACTGCGAGCCGAGCACCTGAAGTTCCGTGCTCCGCGGGCGGACGAGCACCCGGTCGAAGTCGCCCCGGACGATCATGCCCGAGAACGAATCGAACCCGCGCGCGAAGCATTCGGCTAGCGAGTACGCCAGGTGGATCACCCCGTAGCAGAGCGCCGTCTCGAAAAAAGACCAGCCCCGCAATTGTCCGAAACGCTGAAACATCAGGTACAGCCCCGCAAACACCGAGAACGGCACGAAAAACTGGCCGACCGTGAGCAGCCAGAACGACATCCGGTACTGCATCTGCGAATTGAACAAAATCGCCAAATATTTGACGTACAGTTTCATGCCCCTACCCTCCTTGCACGACGACTCGGCGCATCGCCCGCCTCAGGCTCAGCATGCCGACAGCGACGAGCCCCGCGATCCACGCCAGCTGCGCCGCTATACCCCAGAGCGCCTCGCCCGTCGAAATTTGGCCGGAATAGACGCGGAACGGGAAGTCGGCCGCCCAGCGGAACGGCAGGAAATCGCAGACCCGCTGCAGCCAGGCCGGCATGAGCGGGACGGGGATGACCGTCCCGGCGAAAAATTCCCCCGCGACCGAAACCATCAAAGTGGAGCCGGTCGGCGACAGCGTCCAGAAGACGGAAAGATGAAGCAGCATGGAGACGGAGACGACGACGAAGAGGCCGACCAGCAGCGACGCGGCGAACAGCGCCAGCGCCGCAAGCGACGGAGGCGGGCTCAGCCGATAGGGCCGCGGCAGGAATAAAACGATCGCGAGGATCGGCCAGCAGCGCAAGGCGGCGCTCGACAGGCGCTGCCCGATCAGCTTGGCGAACCAGAACGGATACAGGCCGCAGGGCCGGCACAATTCGTAGGCGATGTTGCCGGTCGTGATGAGCTCGAATATTTCGTTGTCGCGGAACCACAGCATGATGAACGTGAGGAACATCTGTTGAAGCCAGACGTAGGAGACGAGGTCTTGCAGCGGGAAGTTCGACCCGGACGAGCCCTGCTCGTAGAAGGCGACATAGACCATGATGAAGACGAGGCCGAAAAACAGCTGCGTCGCAATCCCGGCCAGCGCGGCCGTGCGGTACTGCATGCCTTGCAGGAAGCGCAGCCGCCAGACGGACAAGTACGCTCTCATATCCGATGCTCCCGGTACAGCTCGACGATCAGTTCTTCCACCGGCTTCGCCTCGATGGCGACGTCGAGCAGCTCCACCTGTTCGGACAAGCGCGCGAGCACGTCGGCGATCGCCACCTGCCCGGTGTCGACGCGGAACACCGCCCGCTCCGGCGTCCAGGAGAGCGGCTTCGCTCCCGGCAACTCGAGCGGCCGGGGGTTCTCGCGATAGTCCACGGTGACGGTGCGGTGGCTGCCGAACCGGCCGCGCAGGTCACTCAGCGTGCCGTCGTAGAGCAGCGTCCCTTTTCCGATCATGAGGATGCGGCCGGCCAGCGCCTCGATGTCGCTCATGTCGTGCGTCGTGAGGATGACCGTCACGCCCTTCTCCCGGTTGATCGTGCGAATGAACTGCCGCACCGCCAGCTTGCTGACCGCGTCCAGCCCGATCGTCGGCTCGTCCAGGAACAGAATGCGCGGCCCGTGCAGCAGCGAAGCGGCGATCTCGCAGCGCATCCGCTGCCCGAGGCTGAGCTGGCGCACCGGCGTCTGCAGCAGCCCGCCCAGTTCCAGCGTCTCCGTCAGCAGCGTCAGTTGACTGGCGTACTCGGCCGCCGGAATCTTGTAGATGTCCCGCAGCAGCCGGAACGAGTCGATGACCGGCACGTCCCACCACAGCTGCGACCGCTGGCCGAACACGACGCCGATGTTTTTCACGTACGCGGTTCTTTCCTTCCACGGCGTGAAGCCCATGACCCGGCACGTTCCCGTATCCGGCACCAGAATGCCGCTCATCACCTTGATGCTCGTCGACTTGCCCGCGCCGTTGGGCCCGATGTAGCCGACGATCTCCCCTTCGCCGATCCGGAACGTAATGTCCCGCAGCGCCTCGACGACGGTGTACTCGCGGACGAACAGCGCTTTGGCCGCCTGGCGCAGCCCGGCCGCGCGCCTGGCGACCTTGAACGACTTGCCGATGCCTTGCAGCGTAATCAAGCGTTTTCCCTCCTTCTGTGGGGTGCTGAAAAAATATAGCGAAAACTTCGCCAAAAGTATAGACTTATAATAAAATGGGAGCTATAATAATATTATAGATGTCGAGGACACCTATGTTTTCTTAAATACTATCAAAAAGGGAACGCGGCACCCGGGACGGTGCCGCTTTTTTTGTTGCTTGGTTGCTCGGGAAGCGCATCAATTCGATCTGGGGCGGCGGAGCCGTCACCGGCTTTTCCACCGTCAACACATCGTCGGCAGCCCCCCCGGTCCCGGTTCGCCTGATAAGCGGAACGAACCCTTCCAGCTGCACAAAAGAAATTTCGATCAACACAGGCCACCTCGTTGCCATAGGATACCCCCAATGTAATGGATGGCCCCGGCCCGGTCGATGCAGAAAACTGTCCTACCGCATACACTTATTCGCCCACTTGCTTTTGCCCTCGGCAGCCCCTGGGAACCATCCAAGCGGCAAAAAAAGACCTCCGCGGCCGCCGGGCGGGTGCTCGGCGGAGCGGAGGCCTTAAGATTTATTTCGCCGGAACGGCTTCCTCTTGCGGCAGCGGCTTCGCGTACAGCCTATGCAGCACGAGCGTCTGCACGATGATGAAGATGCCGCCTACCGACCAATACAGCGGCAACGCAGCGGGCGCCGCAAACGCGAACGCGCCCATCAGGACCGGGGACAGCCAGCCGATGAACGCGAGCTGGCCGCTTGAATTCGGCTGATTGTACGTCGATACCGATTGCGAAACGCGAAACTGCACGAAATACACCGCGGCCGCGATCACCGGCAAGACGAGATCCGGCTTGCCCAGGCTGAACCACAGAAAATGATGGGCAGCGATCTCCGGCGTGCGGCGAATGGCATAGTAAAAGGCGAGGGTGATCGGCCATTGCAGCAGCATCGGCAAGCAACCGACGTTCAACGGATTGAACTGGTGCTTCTGGTACAGCTGCATCATTTCGAGCTGCTGTTGCCGCTTGCCTTCCGCGCTCGCGTCGTTCTTGTACTTCTCCTTGAGCGCGTCCAGTTCCGGCTGCATGGCGGCCAGCTTTTCTCTCATGGCCATCTGCTTCTTCGTCTGATTCATCATGAGCGGCAGGATCGCGAAGCGGATGAGGAACGTCATCAGCACAATCGCGAGCCCGTAGTCTCCGCCGAACGCATTCGCGCAAAACTTGATCAAGTACGAAAACGGATAAATCAAATAGTGATTGAACAGCCCCGGGGTATCCGATTCGATCGGATGCGCCGGGCCGGCGGCCGAGCATCCGCCCAGCAGGAGCGCCGAACCGATTCCGACCGACAGGGCGAGCGCGGTCTTCCGCAATCTCTTCACGGTATCCTCCCTTCCGCAACCGCCATCGTCGGCCGAAGGCCGATCGACCGGTTGTCGGCTTGTGAATGGGGTGGCATTCATGAAGAGAGGAAACAGTCCGCCTCGCCGTCCGGCGCTTCCTTGCGTTTGACCGTTCGCACCATCCATCGCCGGATGCCCGATAGCCGGTCCGGCGCGACGGGTTGGTGCGCCGGCGGGCCGACGGCGGCCGCGCCGCCGCCCCAATGCCTCTCCCTGGCGCAGAAAAAGGAAAAAGGAAGCAGCGCGATGGAGCAGATCAGTCCGATCGAGAAGATCAACTGCAGGAAGTCCATCCATGATTCCATCGGGGCCCGCCTCCTTCATGCGCTTGATGGTTCGAAGTCTGGCCCTATTATAGCATCCGCGGACGGGTTTCCCAATCGAATTTGCGGCAAGCGAGCCGGGGGCAACCGTCCTTCGCGCCGAAGTTCGGGCGGGGAAAAAATCTCCCGGCCGCGAGTGAACGGCGGACGTTCAGGAAATGCTATGCAGGAATACCAAACCGTATCAGGAGGATGAATCGCGCAATGAATACGAAAATCGCGGCGGCCGGTCTGGGCGCGCTGAGCTTGCTGCTGTGGGGAGCGGTCGGTCCCGCCGCCGGCGCCGGCAAGGGCGATCCGACGGCAACGGCGAAGATCGTCGACACGCAGGGCCGGCAGATCGGCACCGCCACGCTCACCCAGCAGGACGACGCCGTCAAGATCCATCTGGAGGCGAAGGGACTGCCGCCGGGACCTCACGGCTTCCATATCCATCAGACGGGCAAGTGCGAGGCGCCGGGCTTCACGAGCGCGGGCGACCATCTGAACCCCGCGCACAAGCAGCACGGCTTCTACAATCCGCAAGGCTTCCACGCCGGCGATCTGCCCAACATCCGGGTGGAAGCGGACGGCACCGTCAATGCGGACATCGAGAGCAAGAACGTCACGCTCCGGAAGGGCAAGCCGAACTCTCTGCTGCGCAAGGGCGGAACGTCGCTCGTCATTCACGAGAAGGCGGACGACTACGTCACCGACCCGTCGGGCAACTCCGGCAGCCGGATCGCCTGCGGGGTCATCCGCTGACGGGCCGCCTGCGGTCCGGACGGGAGCGCCTTCGGTTGTTTGGCGACCGAAGGCGCTCTTTTCCATGGCCGCGCGCCGGTTCCGGCCGTTTGCAGCCTGCCCGCGGCCCTAAGCGGTGTCGGAACGGACCGGAGCGGTGCCGGCGCAGCCCGGAGGCGCCGGCGCTTCGCCTGTCGCCGGGTCACACCCTCTCCTGCCGCCGGCGGAGAAGCACGATCAGATAGACGCAGAAGGCCGAACAGAGAAGCGCCGCCAGGGCGATGAAGCCGTAGCCGGCCTGAAGTCCGAGGATTTGGCTCTCCGCCGAACCCTCGCGCGCGAACAGATTGCGGATGTAATCGATCAGGTAGCCGATGAACAGGTTGCCGGCGACGCTGGCGATGCCCATCAGCGTCACCGTGAAGGAGATGGCGGTGTCCGTCCCCTTCGGGTAGCGCTTGGCGATGATCGCCATGACGGTCGGGTAGATCGGCGCGATGCCCGCCCCGGCGACGGCGAACAGGATGGCGCCGGGCTCGCCGATCACAATCGCCGCGAGGCTGCAGCAGCCGGAGCAAGCGGCGAAGATCGCAATCGACCGCGCATAGCCGAGCTTGTCGGTGACCGGCCCCAGGAACAGCCGGGCCAGCGTGAAGAAGAGGAAGAAGAGCGACAGCATGCCGGACGCGTCCGCGGTCGGCCAGCCGTACGCTTTCTCCAGGAAGTTGACGAGCCAGCTGCCGACCGACAGCTCGGAAACGACGCCGCAGGACAGGATGAGCACGATCAGCCAGGCGATTCGATCGCCCGCGAGCCGGCGCAGCGAGATCCGCTCTTCCTTGGCGTGCGCCGGCTCGGGAAACTTGGCCGGCAGCGCCGGAACAATCGGCAGTACCGACAGGGACAGCATGAGCAGATACATGCCGCGCCAGCCGAGCTCGCCTCCCGCGAAATGCCAGCCCATCAGACGGGCTGCGGTCAACGGAGCCGCAATCGAACTGAGACCGTAGAAGAAATGCGCCAGGTTCATCATCGTCCCCGTGTTCCGAGTGAAGATGCGGGCGGCCATGATCGCCAGGGCGATCTCCAGCATGCCGTTGCCGATATACATGAGAAAGTAGGAGCCGGTCAGGAACGGATAGCTTGCGGACACATCCATCAGAACGCCGGAAACCGCCATCGAGGCGAAAGCGATGACGCCGGTCGCCTTGATGCCGATTCGGCCGGCCAGCGCGGACGTGAACGTGCAGGCGACAAGGTAGCCGAGCGAATTGAGCGCCAAGAGCACGCCGAGTTGCCCCTCATCCAGGCGGAAATCCGCCTGCATCCGGGGAATGGCGGGGCCCTTGATATTTTCCGAGAAGCCGAAGATCAGGAAACCTCCGAACACGACGAACAGCAGCAGAACGGAATTGACTTTGGACCGCGGATTCAAATACGATGCGCCCTCCCCTGTCTCCCCGAAACTTTCACAAAACATCTCGTTCACCGCGGCCTTCCTCTCCGCCGCTTCGCCGCCGTGGACGCGTTCACACGCGGCGCCGGAATTCCCGCGGGGTGAGCCCCTCCTGCCGCTTGAAACGCTGAATGAAGTAGCTGACGCTCGGGTATCCGCACGCAGCGGCGATGTCCGCGAGCGGCCGTTGCCGGTGCTCGATCAGCAACGTTTTCGCCTGCCGGATGCGGCACAGCCCGATGAACTCCATCGGCGAAGATTGCGTGATCTTCCGGAACAGCTTGCAGAAGTAGAACGGGCTCACCCCCGCCCGGTCCGCCCACTCCTGCAGGTCGAACGGTTCGCAGGCGCGCTCCTGCATGAGCGGGAGCAGCCCGAGGATCGCCGAGGCCGCGCCGACGCCCTCCTTCCTCGCGGCGAGCGGCGTCGCCCGGTCGGCGAATTCCACCACGATCGCATAGGCCAGAGCGGAAAACATCGCCGGCCGCCAGAACTGTCCGTTCTCGGCTTCCCGCACGAGCGCCTCGAACGCTTCCCGCAGCCGGTCCGTCGACTTCAACGTCCACAGGTTCGTCCGCAGAAATCCTTTTTCCGCCAGGTACTCCTTGATCTTCGTTCCATAAAAGTGAAGAAAGTACACATCCCAAGGATCGTCCGCGCTCGAGCCGTATCGCTGCTCCTGATAGGGCCCGAACAGGAACGCGTCTCCCGCCTTGAGCTCGCATTGGCGGCCGTCGACCTGAACCCAGCCCTTCCCTCCGAACACGATGTGCAGGTTGAAGTGCGGGAACTCCCCGGCCTCCCGCAAGGCGGCGTGCTGCGGCTCGCCTCGAATCCAACCCGCCATCTCGGGAAAACACGGAAACGAATCGGCGCCGATGCTGGGCAGAGCGATGATCCTCACCCGTATCGCTCCTTTGCGATGACAACAATATTGCGATATCTCTATCAATATAATTAGATTTTTTCGCGTCTTATTCTTCAGTATAATGACAATATCTTAGCAATACCACCCTACCGAAAAAAAGAGGTGCTTCCTTTGCGACAGTTGAACTGGGGCGTTCTTGGAGCGGCGAACATCAACCGGTCGGTCGTCCCGGCCATTCAGGCTTCGGAGACGGGCCGCGTCGCCGCGATCGCGAGCCGGGACGCCGGCAAGGCCGAGGCGGCCGCCCGCGAATACGGCATTCCGACCTTCTACGGCAGCTACGAGGAACTGCTGCGCGATCCGGGCATCGACGCGGTCTACATTCCGCTGCCGAACCACCTGCACATGGAATGGACGATCCGCGCGGCGGAGGCCGGCAAGCACGTGCTCTGCGAGAAGCCGATCGCGCTGAACGCCGCCGAAGCCCGGGAGATGGCGGAAGCGTGCGCGCGGGCCGGGGTGAAGCTTGCGGAGGCGTTCATGTACCGGCACCATCCCCGCATGGAGCGGATCCGGGCGGTCATCGCCGCGGGCGAGATCGGCGACATCCGCGGCATCCACGGCGTGTTCACGTTCAACAACGCCGCCGACAAGGGCAACGTCCGCTACCGCGCCGCGTGGGGCGGCGGCTCGGTGTACGACGTCGGCTGCTACCCGATCAGCGCCGCCCGCTTCTTCCTCGGCGCCGAACCGGTCGCCGCGACGGCGCACGCCTTCTTCTCGCCCGAACACGACGGCGTCGACATGATGTGCGCCGGGCTGCTCGAATTTCCCGGCGGCGTCGCGCTCACGTTCGATTGCGGCATGTGGGCCGACTTCCGGAATCGCCTCGAAATCGTCGGCACGGACGGCCGCATCGACATCCCGGGCGCCTTCCTGCCGAACAAGGGCGAGCCCGACTTTATCGTCTATGCGCGCGGAGAGCGGCGCGAGGAGAAGGGACCGTACGCGAACCAGTACACGCTCCAGGCCGATCGGTTCGCGCGCGCGGTGTGGGGCGAGGAGCCGGAGAAGTTCCCGCCGCAGGACGCCGTAGCCAACATGAGGGCGATCGACGCCGTGCTGAAGTCGGCCCGGGAGAAAGCGAGGGTGACGCTATGACCGCTTCCGGGAAGATGCCTCTGGTCCCGATCACGGGTCGGATCGCCTGCTCCAAGCTCGTGCTCGGCTCGATGATGCTCGACTCCGACCGAATGGAGCATTCGGCGGAGCTGATGGACGCGTTCGCCGCGCTGGGCGGCAACTGCATCGACACGGCTCACGTTTACGGGGAGCGCAGTTCGCGGGCGGTCGGTCTATGGATGAAGGAGCGGAACAACCGGGCGGAGACGATCATCATCGGCAAAGGCGCCCATCCGTACGGATCGCCCCGGATGACGCGCGAGTTCATGGAGCAGGACCTGATCGAGACGTTCGAGCGGATGCAGACGGATTACGTCGACATTTTCATGCTGCATCGCGACGATCCCGCCAAGCCGGTCGGCTATATTGTGGAGTCGATGAATTCGCTGCTGGAGTCGGGGTACTGCCGCGCACTGGGGGTGTCCAACTGGACGGTTGCGCGCATTCAGGAGGCGAACGATTATGCCGCCGCCCACGGCCTCGTCGGCATGTCGTGCAACAGCCCGAACCTGAGCCTGGCCAAGCCGAACGAACCGCGCTGGGAAGGCTGTATCTCCGTCTACGCGGACGACCTGGCTTGGCACGAGCGCACGCAGCTGCCGCTGCTGTCGTGGTCTTCGCAGGCGGGCGGTTTTTTCACCGGCCGGTACAACCCGGACAACGGCGATCCCGACATCCGCCGCGTCTACTACAGCGAGGCGAATTGGGAGCGGTACCGCCGCGCCGAAGCGCTGGCCCGGGAGAAGGGCGTGTCGACGAACGACATCGCGCTCGCCTACGTGCTGAACCAGCCGTTCCCGGTATGCGCGCTGATCGGCCCGAACACGGTGCAGGAACTGCATTCCAGCGCCAACGCCCTGCAGGTGTCGCTGACCGCGGAAGAAGCCCGTTGGCTGGACCTGGGCGGTGGAGCGTGACTTGCGGAGCGCTTGGCTTTCCATCCCCGGGGAAGTCAGGCGCTCCGTTCTTGGCTTGAATCGCGGCGGCTCTATTTGCGAAGGCGCAGCGGCGGCTTGCCGAGCCATCGCTTCCTGACCTCATCGTGGCAGGCGGCGGTCAGCCGTTGCAAATCTTCGGTGCTGCCGGCCATGATCCGCAGGATGAAGCCGGGCGCAGCCAGGTTGGTCAGCCCGAACCGAATCCCGCCCATGGAAAAATCGTTCCGAAGCTTCCCGTCCAACTCGTCTACCGCCTGCTGCGTCCCTTTTTCGTGAACGACGAGGAGTGAACCATAGTGGGTGTAGCCTTCCAGTTCGCCGATTCCCTTCATCCCTCCTTCGGGCCGGAGGCACAAGCGGTCGACCAATTGCAACTCCCCGCCGACATTCAGTTCGGTCAGCGCGTCGATGCGGCGGTACCGAAAGTGCCGGCCGGACGGGCTCCAGCCGGGCGTCCAGGCGTCGGCCAGAACCAGGCACGAACCTGGTTCCATGTGAATCGTCGTCTGTTGAAAATAAACGGCGTCCTCATACGCGATGACCGGGTCGGGCAGCAGTTCGAGCAGCGCGCCATCCGCCAGGCGGATGGCGGTGTCCGAGCGCACGCCTCCTTGGGGCGTCCGGTACACCTTGGTCGCGGATTGCGTCGTCAACGCAAGCTCGGCCCCGCGCTCCAGCGACAGTTCCATCCGGTAGCGGTCCCCGTCGACGTACCCGCCGCCCGGATTCATCAGATACAGAAGTTTCTGCCCCGTCGCCTCCGTTTCCAGCGGCCGGGAAATTTTGAACGCTCCCGAAGCGTAGCTCCCGCTGACGACCGTCTCCCGATGCCGGCTCTCCAGGGAGAGCCGGAGGCAGCCGGTGCAGCCGCCGCCGGCCGGGCCGTTGCCGGCATGGCTGCTGCCCGCCGGGCTTCCATCCGCAGAGCCGCCGCCGGCAGGGACGGCGACCTCCGGACTGCCGCCGGCAGATACAGCGATGCCGTCCGCCAAACTGCCGCCTGCCATGCCGACGTCCGCAGAGCCGCTAACCGCCGGACTGCCGTCTGCAACTCCGACGTCCGCAGAGCCTCTGTTCGCCGGACTGCTGTCTGCAACTCCGACGTCTGCAGAGCCGTTAACCGCCGGACTGCCGTCTGCAACTCCGGCGCCCGCAGAGCCTCTGTCCGCCGGGCCCGCGCCCGCGATGCCGTCAGCCATGGATCTGCAGCCCTTCCAGCAGCACCTCGCTGCGAAGCCAACCCACGACTTCTTCCAGCCCTTGGTCGATCTTCAGATTGGTCATGACGACGGGCCGGCCCGACCTCGCCTCGCCCGCCTCCCGCCGCATCACTTCCACGCTGGCGCCCACGTACGGAGCCAGATCGATCTTGTTGATGACGAGCAGGTCCGACTTGATCATGCCGTGCCCTCCCTTGCGGGGAATTTTCTCGCCTTGCGCCACGTCGATGACGTAGATCGAGAAATCGGCCAGTTCCGGAGAGAACGTCGCGGACAGGTTGTCGCCGCCGCTCTCGATGAAGATCAGGTCCAGGTTGGGGAAGCGGTCTTCCAGTTCCTGCACGGCCGCGAAGTTCATCGAGGCGTCCTCGCGAATGGCCGTGTGGGGACAGCCGCCGGTCTCGACGCCGATAATCCGGTCCGCCGGAAGCACCCCGTTCCGAACCATGAACTTCGCGTCTTCCTGGGTGTAAATATCGTTTGTGATAACGGCCATCTCGAGCTCGCCGTGCAGCATGCGCGTCAGACGCTCCAGCAACATCGTTTTGCCGGCTCCCACCGGTCCGCCTATGCCGATTCGAATCGGCCTCATTTCCATCTCCTCCTTGTCTTTCCATCCCATTCCCGCGCGGTCCGACCGACCGCAACGGGCGTCACGGGCCCATCCCCGCCTCCGCTGCGCCGGAGAACTTCCGGCCGATCCCGCGGCCGCCGCGCCGCTAGGACATAAACATTCTGCCCTCCAGGCGCTCGTGGCGAATGGACGCCAGTTCCAGCCCCGGCGGGCTGATGCCGAAGTCCTCGGGCGGCAGCGTCTCCGCAAGCGCGACCGCCTCGGCCAGCACCGGGTTCAATCCATAGAGCAGCCGCTGCCCTTCGGTCTGGCCCAGCGGGATCGCGCGCACGCCGTTCTGGACAAGCGAAACCGCGGTCGCATAGGCCGCGTGCCGCATTGTCTCGCGCAGCGGAATTCGGCAATGCGCGCCGATCAGCGCGTAGACCAACGGCACCTGCCCGAACGCCCGGCGTTCGGCGATCCGCTCCCTGTACCGTTCCAGCGGCTCCAGGCCGATGAGTTCCCGGACGAGCTCCAGCACGCGGCGCCCCATGCGGACGCCGGCGAGACGCTGCTCGCGCGGAACCGTCTGCAGCGTGAGCCGGCGGTCCAGCGCCCACAGCTCCTCCTCGTCTCCCCGCTCCAGCGCTTCGTAAGCCAAGCGGACGGCGAAGCCGTCGTTGTAAGACCACATCTGGAGAAAAAAAGCCCGCAGCCAGTTCCCGAACGACGCTCCGTCCGCAATCGTTCCTTCGTGAAGATACGTCTCGAAGCCGAAAGAATGCGAGAACGCGCCGGAAGGGAATCCGCTGTCGCACAGCTGGAGCAGCAAGTACCGGGCGTCCTCCGCCCCGCTCCCCGCACAGGCGGACGCGGCTGTCGTCCGCTTGACGGCCGGAGGAGAGCGCCTCGCCGACGCCTCACCCGAAGCGGCCATGCCCATGACCGGCCTCGCCGGAGCCGCGGCCGTCGAGTGCGCGCTCGCGGCTGTCGCGATCATGCCCGTGACCGTCGCGGCGGCGCGCCTGACCGCCGTGACGAGGGCTGATCTCGCCGTCGTCGCGGCCGTGATCATGATCGTGACTGCGGCCGACGCCGTGCGCATGCCCCGGCGCATGGTCGTGGCTGTGGCCGATAGGGCGGAACGCCTGCCGAACCGCCCGCTCCTCATCGGTGAACGGAATTCCGTGCTGGTTCAGCAGCTCCGCCAGCAGCCGGTCGTATTGCACGAGCATCGTATCGCCCTCGAATTGAGCGGGCACGTGCCGGTTGCCGATCTGGTGGGCGATAAAGCCCATCTGGCCGATCGACTGCGGCCGGATGACGAGCAACCGGTCCGGCAGCACGCGCAGCACGATCGTCCTCTCGCCGTCCGCGTACAGAATATCCCCGTCGCGCAGGTCCCGGGGCTCGCCGAGCCGGATGCCGAGCTCAGTGCCGCAGTCGGTCTCCACCCGCTGGACGCGCTTGACGAGATCGTCGCTGCGCATGTATACGACTTCGACCCGCCTGTTGCCAAGCTCCACGTCTTCCGTGTTGCCGATAATTTGCTCGATGATCATCCCTTCCACCTCCTTCAGAATAGAAAATACCGCTGCGCCATCGGGAGCACATGCGCCGGTTCGCAAGAGATCGGCTCCCCGTCCACGGTCACCTCGTACGTCTGCGGATCGACCTCGATCGCCGGCGTCTCCCCGTTCCACCTCATGCTCCGCTTGGTCAGCGTCCGCACGCCTTTGACGGGAAGCAGCGTTCGGGACAGACCGAGCTTCCCGCCGATGTCCGCCTCCAGCGCCGCATGCGACACGAACGTGAACGACGTCCCGCTCAGCGCCTTCCCGTACGAGCCGAACATCGGCCGGTACAGAACCGGCTGCGGCGTCGGGATCGAAGCGTTCGGATCGCCCATCAGGCTGTGCGCGATCAGGCCGCCCTTCAAGACCAATTCCGGCCGGACGCCGAAGAAGGCCGGGTCCCACAAGACCAGGTCCGCCGCTTTGCCGACCTCGACGGAGCCGACGTACGCGTCGATGCCGTGCGTAATCGCCGGATTGATCGTATATTTGGCCACATACCGCTTGATCCGGAAGTTGTCCGCCTCCGCGTCGTCTTGCGGCAGCGGCCCCCGCTGCCGCTTCATCTTGTCCGCCGTCTGCCACGTCCGCAGGATCACCTCGCCCACGCGCCCCATCGCCTGCGAATCCGAGCTGATCATGCTGAATACGCCCAGATCGTGCAGGATGTCCTCGGCCGCGATCGTCTCCTTGCGGATGCGGGAATCCGCGAAGGCGATGTCCTCCGGCACGCCCGGATCCAGATGGTGGCACACCATCAGCATGTCCAGATGCTCGTCGATCGTGTTGACCGTATACGGCCGCGTCGGATTGGTGGACGAAGGCAGCACGTTCGGGCAGCTCGCCGCCTTCATGATGTCGGGGGCGTGCCCGCCGCCCGCGCCTTCGGTATGGTACGTATGAATCACCCGGCCGCCGATCGCCTTCAGCGTATCCTCCACGAATCCGCCCTCGTTCAACGTGTCCGTATGGATCGCCACCTGCACGTCGTATTGATCGGCCACCCGCAGGCACGTATCGATGGCGGACGCCGTCGTCCCCCAGTCCTCGTGCAGCTTCAGCCCGATCGCTCCGGCCCGGATCTGTTCGGCGAGCGGCGCTTCGGCCGAACAGTTGCCTTTGCCGAGGAAGCCGAGGTTGACCGGGAACGCCTCGGCCGCCTCCAGCATCCGGTGCAGATTCCATTCTCCCGGCGTGCACGTCGTCGCGTTCGTCCCCGTCGCCGGGCCGGTGCCGCCGCCGATCATCGTCGTCACCCCGGAGGAGAGCGCCGCCTCGATCTGCTGCGGGCAAATGAAGTGGATGTGCGCGTCGACGCCGCCCGCCGTCACGATCATCCCTTCGGCGGCAATGATTTCCGTCGATGCGCCGATGCCGATCGTCACGCCGTCCATCAGCAGCGGATTGCCCGCTTTGCCGATGGCGGCGATCCGGCCGTCCCGCACGCCGATGTCCGCTTTGTAGATGCCCGTATAGTCCACGATGATCGCGTTCGTCAGCACCAGGTCCATCGCGCCTTCCTCGCGCGTCAGATGCGGATGCTGGCCCATGCCGTCGCGGATGACTTTGCCTCCGCCGAATTTGACCTCGTCCCCGTATACCGTCTCGTCCCGCTCGATCCGCAGGAACAGCTCCGTGTCGGCGAGCCGGATGCGGTCGCCCGTCGTCGGGCCGAACAGGTCGGCATACTGCCGCCGCGTCATGCGCAAAGTCACGGCGCTCCCCTCCCGTCCGCGCGGCCGTTCGTCCGCCGGTTCAGGCCGTACACTTCCCGCTTGCCTCCGAACGCCACCAGTTCGACCGTCCGCGCGTCGCCCGGTTCGAAGCGGACGGCGCTGCCCGCGGGGACGTTCAGCCTCATCCCGAACGCCGCCTCGCGATCGAAGCGCAGCGCTTCGTTGACCTCGTAGAAGTGAAAGTGCGAGCCGACCTGCACCGGCCGGTCTCCCGCATTCAGCACCGCCAGCCGGCAGACGCGCCGCCCCGCGTTGCACACGACGTCTTCTTGCCGCAATTTCCATTCGCCAGGTATCATCGCTCCATCTCCTTTTCGCGCTCATGCGCCCGGCTACCGAATCGGATGGTGAACCGTGACCAGCTTCGTCCCATCCGGAAAAGTCGCCTCCACCTGAATATCCTCTATCATCTCGGGCACGCCTTCCATGACGTCCTCCCGGGACAAAATGCGGGTGCCCGCGTCCATCAGTTCCGCCACCGTCCGACCGTCGCGGGCCCCCTCCATAATCTCGTAAGTGATGAGCGCGACGGCTTCGGGATAATTCAGCTTCAGGCCGCGCGCTCTGCGGCGCCCGGCCAGATCCGCCGCAACGACGATCAGCAGCTTCTCCTGTTCCCGCGCTGTCAGCTTCATGCTCTCTCCTCCAACCGTTGTCCGGATTCGCGGCCGGCCGTCATACGGCCAAATGCCGGTGCATCTCGGCTTCGTCCAGTTCGTCGAACGCGCCTGCGGCGACGACCGCTCCTTTGTCGATAAGGTAGACGTAATCCGCCACGCTCCGGACAAACTCCAGACTCTGCTCGACCAGCAGAATGGCGGTGTTCCCTTCCCGCTTGATATTCACGATGACGTCGCGAATCTCCTGAACGATCGAAGGCTGGATGCCTTCGGTCGGTTCGTCCAGCAGCAGCAGCTTCGGCTCCGCGGCCAGCGCCCGCGCGAAGGCCAGCTGCTGTTGTTGCCCGCCGCTCAAGTCGCCGCCCTTGCGCCGGTACATCGTCTTCAGCACCGGAAATTTCGCGAGCGCCGCCTCCGGGATGCCGCGCCTGCGGCTCTTCGGGATGGCTTCCAGCCCCAGCAGCAAGTTCTCGTACACGCTGAGCTGCGGGAAGATCTCCCGGCCTTGCGGCACGTAGCCGATCCCGGCGGCCGCGCGGGCGCCCGGAGACTTGCGGGTCAGCTCCGCATCCCCGAAGCGGATGGAGCCGCCGCGGGCCTTGATCGTCCCCATGATCGTCTTCAGCAACGTCGTCTTGCCGACGCCGTTGCGGCCCATCAGGCAGACGACCTGCCCCGGCCGCACCTCCAGGCTGACGTCCCGAACGACGACACTCTCCCCGTAACCCGATTCAAGCCGGCGCACCGACAGCATCCGCATCCCTCCTCTTGCCCAGGTAAACTTCGGCGACGCGGGCGTCCGCCTGCACTTCGTCCATCGTGCCCTCCATCAGCAGCTTGCCCTCGTGCATGATCGTCACCTTCCCCGCGAACTGGCGGACGAACTCCATGTCGTGCTCGACCACGAGCACGCACCGGTCCTCGGAGATGCGGCGCAGCAGTTCCCCGGTCTTCTCCGTCTCCGCGTCGGTCATGCCGGCCACCGGCTCGTCGAGCAGCACGACAGCCGGCTCCTGGATCAGCAGCATGCCGATCTCCAGCCACTGCTTCTGCCCGTGGGAGAGTCCGCCGGCATGCCGGTCCGCCTCCTGCTCCAGGCCGATCGTGCCGAGCATCTGCGCGATCGCCCGTTCGTCCTCCTCCCGGCCACGGGCGAACAGGACGCTGAACACCCCTTTCTTCCTCTGCAGAGCCAGCGCCAGGTTCTCCGCCACCGTCAGCTCCGAGAAGATCGACGGGGCCTGGAACTTCCGGCCGATGCCGAGCAGCGCGATCTGGTGCTCCTTCTTCTTGGCCAGATCGATCCGCCCCAGGAACCGGATGCGCCCGGAAGCCGGCTTCACCTTGCCGCAGATGACGTCCAGCATCGTCGTCTTGCCCGCTCCGTTCGGGCCGATCAGAAAGTGCACCTCGTTGCGCCGCAGCGCCAGATCCATCCCGTTCACCGCTTTGAAGCCGTCAAATTCAACGGTAATCTTTTCCAACGACAGCACGATTTCTTCCTCGGAAGCCGGCACCGGCGAGCCCTCCCTTCATTCGCGATCCCGAGCGGGTGATCAAGCCGTACAGCCCCTTGGGCAACAACACGACGACCACGATGAACAGCCCGCCGAGCAGAAACGTCCAGAAGTCCGGATACGCCTCGCTGAACGCGCTCTTCGATGCGTTGATGATTAGCGCTCCCGCCGCCGCGCCGATGAGCGAGCCCCGGCCGCCGATCGCCACCCACAGCACCATCTCGATGGAAGGCACGATGTCCATCATCGACGGCGAGATGATGCCGACCTGCAACACGAACAGCACGCCCGCCAGACCGGCCAGCCCCGCCGACACCGCGAATACGAACATCTGGTACTTCGCCGGGTCGTAGCCGAGGAACCGCAGCCGGTTCTGCCCGTCCCGGACCGCTTGCAGCACTCTGCCGAAAGGGCCGCGCACGAGCCGGCGGCACAGCAGGAAGCTGCCGACCAGCGCCGCCAACGTGATGTAGTACAGCCCGGTCTTCACCGACGGAGACGCCAGCGAATAGCCGAGAACGTGCTTAAAGCCGGTAATGCCGTTCGTTCCGCCCGTATAAGCCTGCTGTCCGATCATCAGCGTCACGACGATCAGCACCAGCGCCTGGGTCAGAATGGTGAAGTACACGCCGCGGATGCGGTTGCGGAAGGTGAAGAAGCCGAGCAGCAGCGCCAGCGCCATCGGCAGCAGAATCGCCATCAGGAGCGCGACGCCGAAGGAGCGGAACGGCTCCCAGAACCACGGCAGCTGCTTCACGCCGCTCCACTGCATGAAGTCGGGCAGACGGCCGGTTCCGGACGCTTCGAGCTTCAGATACATCGCCATGCAGTAGGCGCCGATCCCGAAGAAGATGCCGTGCCCGAGGCTGAGGATGCCGGTGTAGCCCCAGATCAGGTCCAGGCCGAGCGCGATGACCGCATAGGCCAGAAATTTGCCGAGCAGGTTTAGCCGGAAGTCCGACAGCAGCATCGGCGCGAAGGCGAGCAACGCGACGACGATCGCATACAATAGCGAGACTAAGATCTTCTTGCGAACGGAAGCGTTCTTGAACATCATCGTCTCCCCCTTTTCAGTCGAGGCTTCGCGTGCGCATGGCGACCAGTCCCTGCGGCTTCCACTGGAGGAATGCCACGACGCAGGCGAAGACGAGCACCTTGCCGAGCGAAGCGTTCGTCCAGAATTCGAAGTAGGTGTTGAACACGCCCATGCCTAGCGCTCCCGCCACCGTGCCGAGCAGCTTGCCGACGCCGCCCAGAACGACGACCATGAAGGCGTCCACGATATAGTAGGTGCCCAGCGACGGTCCGATCGGACCGAGCAGCGACAGCGCGCAGCCGGCGACGCCCGCGATGCCCGAGCCAACGGCGAACGTGATCGCATCCACCCGGCGCGTCGAGATGCCCAGGCAGGCGGCCATCTGCCGATTCTGCATGACCGCCCGCATTCTGCGGCCCGCGGCGCTGCGGTAGATGTACAGATACATTGCGATCAGCGTGACGAGGACGAGCCCGATAATGAAAAGCCGCTTGTAAGGCAGAACGCCGCCGCCGAGCGATAAGCCGCCGTTGAGCCATTCCGGGCTTTTGACGCCGACGTTCGGAGCTCCGAAGATCGTTCGCGCCAGCTGCTGCAGCACCATGCCGACGCCCCAGGTCGCCAGCAGGCTGTCGAGCGGCCGCCCGTACAGGAAGCGGATCAGCCCGGCCTCCAGCGCCAGTCCGGCCAGGAACGTGACGCAGAACGCGGCCGGGATCGCTAAGATGAAGTACGCGCCGAACCACGACGCGGGAAAATAATCGGCAAACAGGTTTTGCATGACATAAGCGGTGTAGGCGCCGATCATGATCAGTTCGCCGTGCGCCATGTTGATCACGTTCATAAGGCCGAACGTGATCGCCAGGCCGAGCGCGATCAGCAGCAGGATCGAGCTCACGCTTAAGGAATTGAACATCTGCACCAGCCAGACCGACATCGGCATGCTCCTCCTTCTCATCGCTTGCGAAAAAGCATGAGGCAGGATCGTCCCCGCCTCATGCGCGGCGTGCAATCGCCGCTTACTGGCTGCTGTCGCTCAGTCCTGCCGCCCAGTCATACGTCTCGAGATACGGGTCCGGCTTCACTGCGTCTCCGGAATTCCACAGTTCCTTGAATTGGCCGTCCGGCTGAGCCTCGCCGATGCGGGCCACTTTGTACAGGTGCTGGTTGTCGCCGTCGATCTTCACCTTGCCTTCCGGCGCGTCAAATTCGAGCCCCTTGGCCGCTTCCTTGACCTTATCCACATCGGTGGAGCCGGCCTTCTCGACCGCTTCCTTCCAAAGATACACCGCCGTATAGCCGGCCTCGATCGGATCGTCCGTCACACGGTCCGCTCCGTATTTGGCCTTGTAGGCGTCGACGAACTTCTTGTTCTCGGGCGAGTCGATCGACTGGAAGTAGTTCCATGCCGTCAGGTGTCCCGCCAGCACATCCGCCCCGATGCCCCGCACTTCTTCCTCCGCGACGCTGACCGACATCGTCGTCAGCTTGTCGCTGGTGATGCCCGCGTCCTTCAATTGTTTGAAGAAGGCGACGTTGCTGTCCCCGTTCAGCGTATTGAACACGACGTCGGGCTTGGCGGCCTGAATCTTGCTGATGATCGTGCTGTAATCCGTTGCGCCGAGCGGCGTATATTCTTCTCCGACCAGTTCGCCGCCCTTGGCCTTGAGCTGCGCCTTGATGATCATGTTCGCGGTTCTCGGGAAGACGTAGTCCGAGCCGAGCAGATAGAACTTCTTCCCCTTGTTCTCAAGCAGCCAGTCGACCGCGGGGACGATCTGCTGGTTGGTCGTGGCGCCGGTATAGAAGATGTTGGGCGATTTCTCCATCCCTTCGTATTGAACCGGATACCAGAGCAGGCCGTTCAGTTCCTCGAACACCGGCAGCATCGCCTTCCGACTGGCCGACGTCCAGCCGCCGAACACCGTCGCCACCTTGTCATCGGTCAGCAGTTTGCGCGCCTTCTCGGCGAAGGTCGGCCAATCCGACGCTCCGTCTTCCACAATCGGCACGATCTGCTTGCCGAGCACGCCGCCTGCGGCGTTGATCTCGTCAATCGCCATCAGCTCCGCGTCGCGGACCGAGACTTCGCTGATCGCCATCGTGCCGCTGAGCGAGTGCAGGATGCCGACCTTGATGACGTCGCCGGATGCCGCCGGGCTTGCCGATCCGCTCACCGGCTGGCTGGCTCCGCTCTCTGTCGGCTGGCCGCTTCCGCTGCCGGCCGCGTTGTTGCCGTTGTTGGACCCGCAGCCCGCAAGCAGCAGCATCGCCCCGGCGGCCAGCACCGCCAATTTCTTTGCGCTTTTTCTTTTCATGTATCCCTCTCCCTTTCTCTCCGAGTCTCGGTTCTACAACATATACCTTACATTAAATCCAATTTCGGGATTTAACTTGCTGCCATTATAGGATCGTTACACATTTTGTGTCAATATACATAACATAATATTGCAGATATTTTTTTATTTTTAATAAATCTTCCCAAAACCCTTTCTTTTGTGTTATATTTTCTTACGTGTCTTGAAAAAGTGGCAACAGCGCCCCCGACAAGCTTCTCCGAATCCAATGACCGAACGATCGATTGCCGAGCCCGAGTGCCGTGTATGTGCCAATTCGAGGCTGGTTTCATTTCTTGCGTATGATTTCGCTCAATCGTTCGGCCTTTGGCTCGTTTCGCGGGACGCGCAGCTGCACGGGACCGATCCCACGGCCCGCCCTGAGCGGACGGGATCGTCGGACGGGATTTCGCCAACGCCGCGTTTGAACATCAAGAAAGGGGAATGGGTGATGAGAAACGACGATCAAAGTTCGCTGAAGTGGAAAAAGTACGGGGCAACGGTGCTGCTGCTCCATCTTGCCGGCGGCGTCCTGCTCATGATCTCCGCGAAAGAGTACCCGCACCTGCTGGGACTCGGCATCCTTGCCTACACGCTGGGACTGCGGCACGCTTTCGACGCGGACCATATCGCGGCCATCGACAATACAGTGCGCAAACTGCTGCAGCAGAACAAAAATCCGACCGGAGTCGGATTCTACTTCTCGCTCGGCCACTCGACCATCGTCTGCGGCATGGCCGTCGCCCTCGCCTTCGCCGCCCGTTGGGCGGGCGGCCGGCTGCCGCAATTCCAGGCGGTCGGGGGAATCGTCGGCGCTTCGGTGTCCGGACTGTTCCTCGTGCTAATGGGCTTGCTGAATCTGGCGATCTTCCTGCAAATCTATCAGGCCTTCCGGAAGATGCGCTCCCCCGGCGGCGCCCGGGACGATCAACTGGAGCAACTGTTGGAATCCCGCGGGCTGCTCGCGCGGCTGCTGAATCCGCTGTTCAGGCTCGTCAACTACAGCTGGCAGATCTACCCGATCGGCCTGCTGTTCGGCCTCGGCTTCGACACCGCCAGCGAAGTGGCGCTCATGGCCCTCTCGGCCGGAACGGCCGGAAGCGCGCTGCCGCTCGCCGGCATTCTGGCGCTGCCGCTGCTGTTCGCCTCGGGCATGAGCCTGATGGACACCGCGGACGGCGTCTTCATGACCTCCGCCTACCGCTGGGCGTTCCGCACCCCGCTGCGCAAAGCGTACTATAACATGACGGTCACCGGCCTGTCCGTCCTGGCCGCGCTGTTCATCGGCGCGATTGAGCTAGCCCAGGTGCTGGCGAAGAAGCTGGACGCGCAAGGAACGCTCTCGCAATGGATTCGCGGACTGGAACTCGCCGACGTCGGCTACCTTCTGGTCGCCCTGTTCATCCTCTCCTGGGCGGTCTCATACGGCATCTGGAAGCATCTGAGAATCGAAGAACGTTGGAGTCCCCGATAATCCCCGCGTCTGCGGCCGCCGCCACCGTACGCCGCCATCGGACGCCGTTACCGGACTTCGCCATCGGACGCCGTCACCTGACGCCGCCATCAATGGCACCGACGTTACCGGGGCGGCGGCCCTCCATGCTCCTGGAAGCACCGAATGAAGCAACTTGCGGCCCGCCGCGGCAAGGCATTTGCCCGCGAGGAAGTCACTTCCCACGGAAGTGCAGTCCCCCACCGCCCTGCACCCCTTAAGCGCCCGTCTCTCTCGATGGGAGGTGGCGCTTTTTTTTCGGCCGCCGGCGGTTATGTTTCCCTCCACCCGCATTCCGCCCCATCGCTTGCGCGCCTTTTGTTCGAAATCCCGCTCGCTCAGGACCGCCTTCCCTCCCCCTGACTTGCGGCTCGAAGCCCCCCCTTTTTCTTCTTTTGCTCGAAATCCCGCTCGCTCAGGACTGCCTTCCCTCCCCTTGACTTGCGGCTCAAAGTGTCCCTTTTCCTTCTTATGCTCAAAATCACGCTCGCTCAGGACCGCCTTCCCTCCCCCTGACTTGCGGCTCGAAGCCCCCCCTTTTTCTTCTTTTGCTCGAAATCCCACTCACTCAGGACTGCCTTCCCTCCCCCTGACTTGCGGCTCTAAGTGTCCTTTTTCCTTCTTATGCTCAAAATCCCGCTCGCTCAGGACCGCGCTGATACCGATAGTTGTACGCGAACTTACTCCCTTCGCTCAGACTGCAAACGGACGTTGCCTTTCTCCCGCCGAAAACCGACTGAAGCATTCGATCTGCAACCAAATTGCAACGACATCTGCAACGACATCAGCGAGCGTGTGATTGATTGCCTAAAGTAAAGCGGATTCCGACACTGTCGTGCCTAAGCGAACGGAATTTCGGTGATAAGGGGCGAAGCAGCCGAGCCGGCCGGCTGCGCCCCCTGAGCGAGCGGGATTTCGATGAAATGAAGCGGAGCGAACGGGGCGGTCGACCGCCGCCCCCTGAGCGAGCGGGATTTCGATGAAATGAAGCGGAGCGAACGGGGCGGTCGACCACCCCCCCTGAGCGAGCGGGATTTCGATGACATGAAGCGGAGCGAACGGGGCGGTCGGCCGCCCCCCTGAGCAAGCGGGATTTCGATGAAAAGAAGCGGAAGCGAACGGGGCGGTCAACCGCCCCCCTGAGCGAGCGGGATTTCGATGAAATGAAGCGGAGCGAACGGGGCGGTCGACCACCCCCCCTGAGCGAGCGGGATTTCGATGAAAAGAAGCGGAAGCGAACGGGGCGGTCGACCACCCCCCCTGAGCGAGCGGGATTTCGATGAAAAGAAGCGGAAGCGAACGGGGCGGTCGGCCGCCCCACCTGAGCGAGCGGGATTTCGATAATAAGGGGCGGGAGCGAACGGGGCGGTCGGCCGCCCCCCTGAGCGAACACATAGGCGGTCCGCTCGGTGCGAATGTCGAACAGCCGCTCCTTCTCCCCATACACGATCGCCATGCTGGTCTCTCCTCCGCGTGTCGTTTTCCATCGCTGCCTTGCGCGCCGGCCGGAGCCTATTTCCCATTCGCATCGTACCGATAGTCGCGGTATTCCTGCGGCGTGCAGCCGACCATCTTCTTAAACAGATACGTGAAGTACGCTGTCGTCTGGATGCCGACCCGGTCCGCCACCTCGTACACCTTGATGCTTGGGTCCTGCAGCAGTTGGATTGCCCGCCGGATGCGGGTTTCCTGCACGAACTCCGAGATCGTCTTGCCCATCTCGCGCTTGAACAGCACGCTGAGGTAGCTGGCGTTCAAGCCGAACTGCTCGGCGAGCTGCTTGACCGTCCAATTCTCTTGCAAGCGCTCCTCGATAAAGTCGGCGATCGTGCGAATCAGATGGTGCTGCTGATGGAGCCTGTCCTTCTTCTCGATCTGCATGTACCGGTCCACATATTCGACGAGCAGTTCGGCGATCTGCCCGGTGCTCCCGCAATCCAGCAGGCGCCGCCACATCAGGATGTTGGCCTCTTCGTCCGGCGGCTCCCTCCACTTCAAAGTGCGGATCAGTTCGCTCAGGAAGCTCATGCCGAACGCCTGCATGTACGAGAAGGAGACGGGCTCCTGCGACAACATCAGGTCCAGCACCCGATTCAAGTAATCGCCGACCTTGGCCGAATCTCCTTCTTCCATCAGCCGGACGATGTTCGGCATCCATTCCTCGCGAAGCCGGTAATTCTTGAATTCGCTCGAATCGCTGCCGTCGTAGCGGATGATCTGCCCTTCCTCCACCAAGCGGGCTCTGGCCATCGCGAACTTGATCTCCTTGTAGACGAGGGCGGCTTCCTCCCAGCTTGCGGCGATGCGGCTGCAGCCGATCGTCACCCGGATGCCGAAGCGGTCGCGCATCATTCCCTGCACGAACGCCATCTGCTTCTCCAGCTTCGCCTGCTCCTCCGAAGTCGGATTGAGGTGCAGCGCCACCACTTCGTCCGGACTCGTCTGGGCAAGGTACACCACGGCCATGTCGGACAAGGCGATCTCGACCGTCTGCTTGAAGCCGCTGATCAGCAGCATCCGCTCCTTCGCTTCCCGAGCCGCCGAGCCGAACGAGTCGAGGCCGAACACGATCGTCTGGAAGCCCCGCTCGATCGCCGGCAATTCCATCAGTTCGCGCCATGAAGCGAGCAGTTCGTCCGTGAGCGGCATTCCCGAGATCAGATCGCTGACGAAACGCTCCTTGACAAGCTTCAGGCTGCCCGACACCTTCTTCTCCAGTTCGCTCGTCTGCTCCATCACGCGCCGCCTCTTTTCGATCGTCGCCCTAAACGTCGCCAGCCGCCCGCCGACTTCGTCCGGCTTCAGCGGCTTGAGCACGTACGCCTGCGCGCCGACGTGAATCGCGTCCTGAACGAACTCGAACTCGTTATAGCCGCTGATCATCAGCACCTGCAGATGCGGGTGCAGCCGCTTCGCCCGGTCCACCAGCTCGATTCCGTTCATGCCGGGCATCGCCACGTCGGAGATGAGCACGTCGAACGCTTCCCGGCTCAGCGCCTCCATCGCTTCCTCTCCCGACTCCCGCAGCACCGGGGGCTCGTAGCCGAGCGCCTCCCAGTCGAGATTGCGGGCCAGCCCGTACAGGTTGGACGGTTCGTCGTCGACAATCAGCACCTTAAGCATCGTTCATTTCCCTCCTGATCGCAGGCGGAGAGGAGCTGGCCGGCAGATCGAGCTCGACCAGCGTCCAGGCGTCCGGTTCGCTCCGAATCGCGAGCGACGCGTTGTCGCCGAAATAGAGCGCCAGCCGCTCCCGAATGTTGGCGATGCCGAAGCCGTTGCCGCCGCTTCTGCCTCCCGGCCCGCCCTTGCGGTACGTCCCCTCTTCCAGCTCGCGCAGCACGGACACCGGGATGCCGAGACCGTTGTCAAGCACCGACATGCGGAGGCGCCCGCCTTCGGCGGCGACGGTCAGGACGATGCGGGCGTCCGGCCGGCGGGCGATTCCGCCGTGCTGGTAGCAGTTCTCCACGATCGGCTGCAGCACCGTCTTGATCGTGTAGCAATCGAGGGCGGCCTCGTCGACGTTCCATTCGACGCGAACCCGGTCCGGATAGCGGAATTGGCAGATGTCCAAATACGCCCTCACATGCTCCAGCTCATCCCGGACCCGGATGACGGTGATCTGATTGTTCAACGTCAGCCGGTAAAACGTCGTCAGCGCGTCGATGATGCGGATCTGCTCTTCGTCCTTCGCGTCCAGCGCCCGCCAGCGGAGCAGGCCGAGCGAGTTGTAGATGAAGTGCGGGTTGATCTGCGCTTGCAGCGAGCGGAACGCCTGCTCCCGCTCCTTCAGGCTCGCCTGCGTGTTCTCTTCGACCAGCCGGCCGAGTCGGCCCGACATCGAGTTGAACAGCACTTCAAGCTCTCCGAGCTCGTCGCGGTCCCGATTCGGAACCGTCACCTCGAACACCCCTTGCGAAATGTCGTTCATGCGGACGCCCAGCTTGCGAATTCGCCAGACGATGTTTTGGAGAACGGTCATGATCAGGAAAACGGACAGCAGCAGAAAAAAAGCGACCCCGAAGCCGACCATTTCATAAACCCGTTTGGACTGCTCCTCCATCCGGTCGATATGGACGAGCGCGGCAACCGACCAGCCGCCGCTGAGCGTCTGCACGATCAGCACCTTGCCGTCGATAGGCGTGCTCACCTGATTCCGCCTTCCCCAATACCGCTTCAAAGACGACGATGCCAGACGATCCCCGATTTCGCCGGATTCCGAAGAAGCGATAATGCGTTCGTTCTTGTCGACGATGTACAATTCGCCCGCCCCGCTGAACGGATGGTTGAACGGTTCCGCGAAGACGCTGTTATAGTCCAGCAGCGCGTAGACGACGCCGTAGACGCTTCCGTAGCTGTCCATGATTTTGCGGGAGACGACGAGCTTTCGGGCGTCGCTTCGCGAATTGGACCAGGTGAGAATGTCCGGCGAGCCGATCGCCTGTTCATACCAGTCGCTCTCCTTGATCCCGGCCAGCATCCGGTCGTCCTGCGGCTTCCAGAGAAGCCCGCCGTCCTGCACCAGACTGGCGTTCGAATGATAAATGCGAAAATCCTCGATGCCCGGCAAATATTTGGCGGTGAGCAGGAACGAACGGTCCACGTACTTAACGGTCTCCAACTGCTCGGTCATATTCGCGTAATCCCGCGACAGCCGGGACACAAGCTCTCCGTCGGTCGCGGTCCGGGTCGCCAGCAGATCGTAGCTCTGCTTTCGGAACTCGATGCTCTGCGCCGTCTGCCGCACGGCTTCCTTGATCGTAAGCAGGTAGTTGGCCCGCACGCTGTGAAAGGCGACGTAGCCCGCGCCCACGGCCAGCAGGACGGTGGGAATGAACACGATCACCCCGTAGAAAAGCACGATCTTCCCCCGCAAACTCATCGTCCTGGTAGCCCGAATGATCGTTTTCTCTATCGATTGCTTGAGCTTCATCCCGGTTCCCCCGTCCCCGTTCAAAGGCAAACGGAGCAACCCGAGGGCTGCTCCTGCTTCGATTAAAATTCTCCGTTGGCCTGAACGTCCGCCTGGTACGTCTCCAGCCATTCCTTCTTCATCTCGCTCCAGTGAGCGCGCTTCTCCAGCGCATCGCGGAACGCGTTCCAAGCCTGTTCAAACTGCGCGTCGTCCTTGGCCATGATCAGCTTGGCCCTGTACTCCTTGCGGACGTTCTCCAGTTCCGGCGAATATTTCTCCCAGACGCCCCCCTGCTTCATCGTCAGCAAATCGTAGTTATGCGCCGTGCGCACCGCGCCCATCTTGCCGATCTCCTCCGAGAACTTGGCGGTCTTGGCCGCCCCCGCCTTGTCGATCTCGTTGTTCCACCACGGATACCACTTGTTGCTGTAGGAGGAAGCCATATAAAGTTCCGGCGTCACCTTCGCCTTGCGGGCGGCGTCTCCGGAATTGCGGTCCGCCGCGTAGCTTGCGTCCGTATACTTCCACTTGCCGAGCGGCTGGTCCGTCCAGTCCCAATACTTGCCGGCCGGCCCCTCGTTGACGACCTGCTGCCATTCCGGCTTCGGCGTCAGCGTATAATCGAAGAACTTCAGGATCGCGTCGAGATTTTTCGTGTTTTTGCTGACGTAGACGTCGTAGGCCGGATACGGATTGACCACCTGGTTCGTTCCGACCTGATCGACGCCCGGAACTTTCGGGAACGGGATCGGCTCGTAATACCAGCCCGGCTCGGTCGGACCGTCCAGCGTCTCCCAGAGCGAATTGTCCACGTTGAAGAAGGAACCGACGTTCAGCGCGACGCGTCCGGACTTGTTCTTCTCTTTATACCGTTCTTTCTTGTCGGTGACAACTTCCGGATCGATCCGTTTTTCTCGGTACATTTTGTTAAGCCATTGGTAGGCTGCTTTGTACTGCGGGTCGTCGTATTCGAACACGAATTCGTCGCCCTTCTTCGCGACGCCTTGACCGGACGTGGAGACCCCGAACGCTGTCAGCACGGCGTTCTCGTCGTTCCAGCCGGACGTGTCGTTCGGGTCCATCAGGAACGACATCGGAAGAAGATTTTTGCCCGACGAATCTTTCTGCTCCGCCGCCTTCTTCAGAAACGTCTCGACGCCTTCCAACGTCGACAGATCTTCCAGCTTCATGCCCGTCTTCTCGACCACGTCCGTGCGGACCAGCCAGCCGACCGAGGACCAGCCCGGCCAAGGATCGTTCGGATCCTGGGCGAACCAGGTCGGAATCGACCAGATATGGCCGTCCTTGTCCTTCATCCGGTCCAGGTATTGCTTCGGAATGGCCGCCAGTCCCGGATATTTGTCCGGCATATCGAAATATTGCTCAAGCGGCATGATTTGATTGGAGCGGCTCATCGCGTTCTTGACCGTGTCGCTGCGGTTAAAAATCGCGGCGTCCTGGAACCCGCCCGTGTTGATCTTCAGGTTCAGCGCCGTGACGGCGTCGCCTTGCGTCGCTTCCAGCTTCACGTCGACGCCCGGCTCCTCTTCCCGCCAATACTTCTGCACCAGGCTGTCATTGTTGATTGTCGCCGACCAGCCGAGCCACAAGTTGAACCCGAGCGGACCGCCGGACGAAGCGGCTGCGGAAGCCGTCTGCGTCGCCCCTTCTCCCGAAGGCTTGCCTTCGGCGTTCCCGGCGTTATCCGAGCGGCCCGATCCCGAGCAACCCGCCATGACGGCGACCAGAGCCGCCAGCGACAACGCCGCCCACCCTTTTCTGCTGCTTTTGAAGCGCATTGCGTACTCTCCTTTTCTGGACAGAGATTTGGTATATGTGAGTTTGCTTATACCCTTGTTTAGCTATCCTTTTACCGAACCGATCAACACGCCTTTGACAAAATACCGCTGCAGGAACGGATACACGCACAGGATCGGAATGGCACTGACCATGACGACCGCCATCTTGATGGACATGAGCGTAATATTTTGCATGGAGCTTCGAGCCAATGCCTCCTGGTTCGAATTCGAGCCCAGCACGGCGGAGATGTCCTGTGCCGACAGCAACTGCTGAAGGAACGTCTGAACCGGGATGAGCGATTGATCGGTCACGTAGAACGCGCCGGCAAACCAGTCGTTCCAGTGTCCGACCGCTGTGAACAGCCCAAGCGCGGCCAGCATCGGCTTCGAGAGCGGCACGACGATTGTCAGCAGCGTGCGCACGGGGCCGGCGCCGTCCAGCTCGGACGACTCGAAGAGCGCCTCCGGAATGCCCTGAATGAACTTGATCATGACGAACATGTTCCAGGCCGAGAACAAGCCCGGGATGATGAAAACCCAGAACGTGTTCAGCAGATGAAGGTTGTTCAGCTGAATGTAGAACGGAACCAGACCGCCGTTGAACAGCATGGTGATCAGGATGTAGGCGAGGATCGCCCTCCTCAGCGGCAGCTTCCGGTACGACAAGCCGAACGCGACCAGCAGCGTGACGAACAAGCCGCCGACCGTACCGAGGATTGTCCGGCCGATTGTAATGAGATAGGCGTGCCGGATGACTTCGTTGCCGAGCACGACCTCGTAGTTGATCAGCGTGAACGAACGCGGCCAGATGTAGACGCCGCCTTTGGCGGCATCCGAGCCTTCGTTGAGCGAGATGGCCAGCATGTACAAGAACGGGTACAGGACGCTTACGCACAACAGCGCAAGCAGGACGACGATCGCTCCGTATGCGAATTTTTCTCTCCAAGGTCGCTTCATAAGTTCACCATAATCCCTCGCCGTTTAATTTCCTGGACATCCAGTTCGTTCCCAGCACGAGCAGCAGACTGATTACCGACGAGAGCAGACCGACCGCGGTCGACATGCCGAAGTAGCCTTGCTGAAGCCCGCTGCGAAGCACGTAGGTGTCGAGAACGTCCGAAACGTCCATATTGGCCGAGTTCATTAACGGATAAATCTGATCCAACCCTGCCGTAATCAGGCTGGGGATGCTCAGGATGAGCACAATGGAGATCGTCGGCACGATTCCCGGCAGCGTAATGTGACGGATCTGCGCCCATCTCCCGGCTCCTTCCACCTTGGCCGCTTCATAGAGCTGCGGGTCGATCGTCGTGATCGCCGCCAAATACAGAATCGTGTTCCATCCCGTCTCCTTCCAAAGCCCGCTGGTGACGACGATCGGCCGAAACCATTCCGCAGATCCGAGGAAGAAGACGGGTTCTCCGCCCATCTTGCCGATCAGGTCGTTGACCAAACCGCCATCCAGCGTCAGGAACGATTGCAGCATGTACGCCACGACGATCCAAGAGAAGAAGTGCGGCAAGTAGCTGACCGACTGCACGAAGCGCTTGAACGGGGAGTGCTTCACTTCGTTGATCAGCAGCGCCAGCACAATCGGCGCCGGAAAACCGAACACGAACTTCAGTACGGAAATGTACAGCGTATTGCGGACGACCGTCCAAAACTGCGGCTCGTGCACGAATTCGAAGTTGTCCATCCCGACCCACGGGCTGTTCCAGATGGACGTGCCGAGTTGAAAGTCCCGGAAGGCGACCTGGACGCCCGCCATCGGAATATAGTTGAACAGAAACAAAAGCACTGCGCCCGGCAAGATCATCAGGTATTGCCATCGATACTTGTAAAGCTTCGCGTACATAGCCAGCCTCCTCATAGATCATCGTACAAAGGAATGAGACGGCCGACCATTCGACAGCGATTGGATTTTTATCGTTCTGATTTGGTAAATGGAAGAACCCCGCAAAGGGAAGCCTGGCTTCGACGCTTGCTCAGGCGCTTTGCGGGGAACGCGATCGGGTCTGACGCCTGGGCGGCGTCCCGGATGAATTCCATATAAGCAACAATCGAGGAATGCGGCCCTTATTCCCGGGGAAGACGGACTGTGAGCAGCAGGTCGACCCGGGTTCCTTTCCCTTGTTCGGAGCGGATGGAAAGGCCGCAATCCGGGCCGCAGAACAGACGAATCCGCTCATGGACGTTGAACAGGCCGTAGCCGCCCGTCTCCCTTCGGGCGTCCCATCTCATGATCCGCTCCACTTGCGGGGGCGGCATGCCGATACCGTCGTCCTCGACGCTCAGCCGGAACCGTTGTTCCGATTCGCGGCGCCCCGTAATGCGGATGGCGCCCTTTTTGTCCGGGCGTTTCTGGATGCCGTGCAAGATCGCATTCTCCATAAGAGGCTGCAGCGTGATTTTCGGAATGGGCAAGTCCAGAACGTCCTCGTCCACATCGATTTCGCAGCGGAAGCTGTTCGGGAAGCGGTTCTGCTGGATTTCCGCGTACACCCGGGCCAGCGTCAGCTCATCCCGAACCGTCAGCACGTCTTTGCCGCGGCTTAGGCTCAGCCGGAAATATTTCGCCAGCGCGTTCAGCATCGCGCTGATCTCGCCGGCCCCCCGACGGATGGCCATCCAGTTGATCGTCTCCAGCGTATTATACAGAAAATGCGGATTGATCTGCGCCTGCAAGGCTCTGAGCTGAGCTTCCCTCTCCTTCGTCTTCGAGCTGTAATATTCTTCCATATAGTGCTTCATTGCGCCCAGCAGCCCCTGCACGCTTTTCTCAAGCTGAAGGAACGCCCCGCCCTTCATCGGCGTCTGCCCGTCCAGATGCTCGACGCCTTCGCTCTTCACCATGGACGTGATTTGCCGGACGCGGCGCACCATGCTTTCCGTTACCGTTGCGAAGATGGCAAACGAGGCAAACAGAAAGAGCAGCAGGCTGGCGGACACCAGCATCAGCACGTTCATGGTCGTATACGTCAAATTGTCGCGGTTGATCGACTTGGCCGGAATTTGCGCGACGATCTTCCATCCGACGGCGGGAATGGTCTCGTATATTTCGTACATTTGGCCGCTGCCCCTGCCGATCAGACGCACGCCCTCCATGGAGGTGCGGATGTCGTCGAACGCGCCGCCGTCCGGCAGCAGTTGACCGATCTTCGCCTTGTCCCCGCCCGATACGATCTTTCCCGCTTCGTCCAGAATGACGGCGGTGCCGGTCGCGTGGGGAAAGTCGACCTGATCCAAGATGCGATGCAGCATATCTTCCGGGACGTCCAGGATGAGCAGTCCCAGGATGTGATGGAAATTGTCGGGGTCCTTGATTATGCGCGCGCAGGAAAACACGTATTTGCCGTTGTCGTCCCCCAGATACGGCTGCCTGTGGGTCGGAAACCAAACGATGCCGCCTTGCTTGTCGTATACTTGACGGTACCAATCTTCTTGCTCGATGTCCTTAAGGCTGAAAAAGTTGACATGCTCCGACGAATAGATTTTCGAGTTGTGGACGTACAGACGCACCCGGTAAATTTCGTCGTTGCTCTGAATCGAGTCGACGATATGCAGCAGCTTCTCTTCTTCCTGCAACTGGTCGAGCACCGTCGCGTCCGGAGTTTCGGACAAATATTTCGACAGATCCTGATTCATCAGCATGATGTCGGACAATTCCTGGATTTTGGACAGGCGGTAGGAGACGTTGATTTCCACCTGGCGAATCGCCTGCAGCATGGACCCCGTCACTTCCTTCTCAAGAAGGGCGGACGTCCGCTCGTAATAGAAATACGCAAAGAGGCAAGTGGGGAGAAAAATGAGCAACAAATACGCCCAAATCATTTTGCGGCTGATTCGGATTACGGTTCCCATTTTGCGGAGCGCCTGCAGCATCCGTCTTCACCCTCGCGCGCTTGATGTCTCTATGAAGAGGTTACCATGTCCCGATACTCGCTTGGAGTGAATCCGCTGTATTTCTTGAACTGCTTGCTGAAATAACCCGGCTCGGCATAGCCGATGGCATGGCAGATGTCGTACAGCCGGATGTCCGGGTTGCGCAGCAGTTCCTTGGCTTTCTCCATGCGGACGCGGGTGAGATATTCGTTGATCGTCTCGCCCGTCTCCTGCTTGAACAGCAGACACATGTACGTGGACGTCAGATAGACTTCCTTGGCCATGTCCTTGATCGTCAGGTTGGTCGCATAGCGGCTGTGGATCAGTTCCTTGACCTGCGTGATTAGGCGGCTCGATTTCTGCTTCTGCATGCAGCCGATATGGCTGCAGACCAGGTGCAAATACGATTCGACGCCGTCCTTCATGTCGGCCAGCGTCTCCAGACCGAACAGCGCATCCCTCAGCCGCTTCTCCTCCGCCTCCAGCACTTCGTTCAGCAGGTTGACGTCGATCAGAAATTTCGATGCGCCGATCAATATTTCCAGGCAGACCATCTGGCAATATTTCAAATTCACGTTTCGGCTGCGCGCCAAGTAGTCGAAAATCTCCTGCAGATAACGGGACACCCGATCCTTGTCCGCCGTCTTCAGAATGGCCGTCACCCGCTCCACCAGCCCGGATACATGGCGATGATCCGGGTTGTTCCCGTTGCCGAGCCGGTCGACCGTAATGATGTTGTTCTTGCCGAGGAACAGCTTCTGGTCCACCGCGTCACCGGCCGATCTGTACGAATCGTGCAGCTCGGTCAGCGGGCTGACGACTTCGCCCAGCCCGATCGTCAGGCTGATGTCGGCGAACCGCTGCAAGAAGCCGCACAGCTTCTCCTTGATCTCCTTCAGAACCGCGTACAGAAGATCCCGGTCTTCTTCCGTCCGCAGAGCGATGACCGATACGAATTCCCCGCGATTGTACTCGAACACGTACCCGCTCAGGGCGGAATCGATGATTTCCTGGCAGATGTTCTGCACGGCGAACGAGATCAGCTCGATGTCGCGCTCCTGCATCCGATTGAACAGAGTCGCCTGGTCGTCCAGCCGGATGATCGCGGCGCAGTATTCGCCGTCCATTGGGAAGGAGAAGCCGAGGAACGCCTTCTGTCTGTCCAACTCGCCGCCATAGCCGGCCGCCCCCCGGATCAGGCGGGTCCAGAACTTCTCCCGCAGCAGCGGAATGCTCTGCGCCAGCTTGCTCTCCATTTCGGTCATGCGCTGCCGCAGGCTCCGTTCCTTCTCCGTCCGGTCCACCACTTTCCCGATGACGGACGACAGTTCCGCCAGATCGATCGGCTTCAGGATATAGTCCGCCGCATCCATCTTCATCGCCGATTTCAAGAGGTCCACGTCGTCGTAACCGCTAACGAAAATCAGTTTCACCGGCTTGCCGCGCCGGACGATCCGGTCGGCCAGGGCGATCCCGTCCATCCCCGGCATCTTGACGTCGGTAATGACGATGTCCGGCTGCAACCGCTCGATCAGTTCCCAGCCTTTGATACCGTCATCGGCCTCGCCGACCACCCGAATGCCGAACCGCTCCCAGTCGAAGCACTCCACCAGCCCGGAACGGGTGGATTCCTCATCGTCGACGATGACCAGCTTATACATGAGACCGCCTCCTTGCGTATGATCGGTCGTCCGCGGGACGCCAAGAACCTGCAGGTCCGCGAAGAACGTGTGAAAACGCAAAATGCCGCAGGCCATGCCGGAACATGGCCTGAAGCATGATCGGATCAATGCGGATTCATCGGCCCCTTCGCCTGCGCCGCCTTCCGGAAGTCCAGCACCTGCCCGCCCTCGATCAGCCGTTCGCGCAGCAGCGGGTACGGCACGTCCTGGACGGCGCGGCCGGCCTCTATCGCCAGCGCCGCGGCCGTGGCGGCGGACTGGCCCAAAATCATGAACACCGGCTCCATGCGGATCGAGCCGAAGGCGATGTGGGACGCCGACAGGCAGACGGGGACGAGCAGGTTCAGGCACTCTTCCCCTCTCGGAACGATCGCCCGGTACGAGATGGGATACGGGGCCGCGGGAGCGACTTCCACGTTCCCCTCGTTGATGCACCGCCCGTCGAGCACAATTCTGCGGCAGTTGTGGGAATCCATCGTGTAGGCAGCCAGCCCGACCGGATCGTCTACCATCTCGTAGAAGCGGCAGTGACGCTCGGTCATGACCAGGTCGGACACCATCCGCCTGGCTTCCCGGATGTACAGTTGAGGCGACCAATGGCCGGTGTCCGGATATTCGTCGGCCGGCAGCCCCCACTGCGACACTTCCGCCCGAATCGGAGCCGGAATTCGCTCATCGTGAGTCAGGAAGTAAAGCAGGCCGATCGTGTAGTTGACGTGATCCTGGAAGATCGCTTCCCGTTCCGCGTAGCTGCCTTCCGGCCAACGGTAGTTCATGCCGATATAATCCGTGCTGACCGCGCCGTTATTGTTCAGGTCCGTCTTGCCGTTCGGCATGTGGCTGAGCAGCTTGAGCGCATCCCACACTCCGGCGCGGATATAGCGCTCCAGCAGGACGTACCGGTCGGGGTCGTAGCCGGGCGGCTGCGGTATGGGGAGCCGGATGTCCTCCCGGTTCGTCAGGCAGATGCGGAAGTTGTACGCCTGGATGCAGGCGTCGCCTTCGCCCTGAACGCCCGGCGGAGCGTCCGTCACCCCGAAGGCGAGCCCGCTGTCCGGCTTGCCTTCGACCCGGTACGGATCGACCCAGGCTTTGAAATTGTGATTCGGATGACCGAAATGAATCCCGTTGAGCGTCTCCTTGTAGACGGCGTTGGATTCCCTGCCGACATGATAGCCGATGCCTGCGCCCGCGAGCAGATCGCCTTCGTAGGTCGCATCGATGAACATCGACGCTTCGAATGCGGTGCCGTTCTCCATGACGATCCGCCGGATTCGGCCGTCCCGCTTGTCAATTTTGTCCAGGTGCTGCCGGTAATAGACCGGAATGCCGGCTTCGGCCGTCCAGTCCAGGAACAGCCGTTCCGCGGCGCCCGGCTCGAACTGCCAGATCGCGCCATCCGCGTCGACGCGCTTGTCGCCTGCGTAACGCCGGCCCAGCTCGGTGTAAAATTCCCGCGCGATCCCCCCGATAGCGGCCTTGTTGCCGATATCGGTGTGGCCGAGGCCGCCGGAGCTCATGCCGCCCAGCCGGTTGCCGAATTCCGCGATGACGGCCGTAAGCCCCATCCGCCGCGCCTGCAACGCGGCGGCAACGCCGGCCGACGTGCCGCCGTAGACGCAGAGATCGGCGCGAACGACCTTGGGTTCTTGCTCCGCCGGCTCAGGGCGGTAGTAATACAGTTGTTCGAATGGCACAGTCATCTTCCCCTTCCCGGCCGATTCCACGCCGCCTCTTACTGCTGCTGCGCGTACCAGTCGTTGACTTCTTTCGTGGCGGCTTCTCCGCCAGCCTGAAGCCATTGATTCTGGAAATCTTTCAGCCCGCTGTCCGTCACCCCGCTGACGATGGCCTTGACGCTATAGTCGATAACCATATTGTCGAGCTTCTGCGAGTCCTGGGCAAGTTTCGGCAGGAACGTCGAGAACCCGAGCACGTCCGGATGCTTGAAGTTGTCGTCGATGTCGTTGATCTGCTTGAACGCCTCGAACATCGCGTCGCTCTTGCGCAGCCGGGCTTGCCAGTAATCCTGGAAGTGCTCCTCGTCCCGGCCCATCGTGTAATCGCTGGAATATCCCCGGTCGTCGAAAAATGCGGGCTGGATCGGCAGGTACTCCCCGTTCTCCACTTTGTAGTCGACGCCTTCCTTGCCGATGTACATCTCCTTGAAGGTATCCGGCTCCAGCGTGGCGTTGATGTATTTGATCGCATCCTCGGGATGCTTCGCCGTGGCCGGAACGATCATGTACCAGTCGAAGCCTTGCCCGACGCCGTAACCCTGCTCGCCGTTCGGGCCGGCCATAAGGGGAATGTAGGCGTACTTGGCGTCCGGCACATTCTTCTTCAGCGCCTCGTCGAGACTCGGAATTTTGTACCACGGCACGAATTCCGTACCCGCGCGGCCGCTGGTGAACTTCTGGTCGGCCGTCTCCTCTTTGTTCGTGGCGAATTCCTTGTCGAGCAGCCCTTCGTCGTACAGCGATTTCATATACGTCAGGTAATCTTTCAGCCCCGGATCGAGAGCCCGGTTGACCAGCTTGCCGTCTTCGGGATTCCAGCCGTTGTACAGGCCGAAGGCGCCGAGCAGGCCGTCCACCAGCGGCGTGGCGCCGGAGATCGTGAACGGAATGTTCTGGCTGCCGTTGCCGGCGGGATCTTTTTCCTTAAACGCTCTCAACATGGCCGTGAATTCGTCCGTCGTCGTCGGCATCTTCATGCCCAGCTTATCGAGCCAGTCCGTCCGCACCATGACGCCGCCGCCGACATAACTGGTGTTCAGGTCGGGAATCGCATAAATTTTGCCGTCCACCTTGACGGCATCAAAGCTTTTCTGGGAAATAGCCGCCTTGATGTTGGGGCCATACTTGTCGATCAGCGGAGTCAGATCGGTCAGCGCGCCGTTCAGCGCGAAGCGGAAATAGTCCTGCTTGCCGGCCTTGACCAGATCGTAGTCCGCTCCCGAAGACATGATCAGGTTCAATTTGTCCTGCGCATTGTCCTGGGGAAGCATGTCGTACTGCACCTTGTAGCCCGTCGCCTGCTCCAGGAAATCGGTCACGGGCGTATCGTAGTTATGCTTCGCGTATGTTTGCAAAATTTTCAACGTCGGCTTGCTGCCGCCCCCCTCGTCTCCGCTCTGCGTCGAGCCGCCTTCCGCCGCTCCTTCCGAAGCGCCGCCGGCCTTCTGGTTCGAACCCGAACCGCTGCAGCCCGCCAGCGCCGTCGCCGCCGCCAGGACCAGCAGGAGCAGCACGACTGTCCATCTTTTTGCCACTTGCATGTGAACCCTCCTCTATAAATATGGAATGTCTATGATAAAACCCTTCGCTCCGAGACGCCCGTTGCTCGCCCGGGCGAAGGATCTTATCTCTTATCCTTTGACCGATCCGACCAGAATGCCGCGGATGAAATACCGCTGCAGAAACGGATAGACGAGCAATATCGGAATCGTCGACACGATGACGGTGGCGTTGCGGATGCCCTCCGGCGACAGATTCATGAGCCGGTCGATGTTGAGGTTCAGATTCTGGTTGCTGGTGTCCGCCTCCAGCACGATGTCGCGCAGGTAGAGCTGCAGCGGCTTCAGCGACGGGTCGTTCAGATACAGCATGGGGTGGAACCAGTCGCTCCAGAACGCCACCGCGTAGAACAGGCTGACCGTGGCGAACACCGGCATCGAGATCGGGATGATGATGCGCAGCACGATCGTCAGATTGGACGCCCCGTCCAGCTTCGCCGATTCTTCCAGACTTTCCGGCAGACTCTCGAAATAGTTCTTGATCAGCAGCATGTTGAACACGTTGATCAGCCCCGGCAAAATAAGCGACGCCAGATTGTTCATCAATCCGAGCTGCTTGATGAGCAGGTAGCTCGGAATCATGCCGCCGTTGAACAACATGGTGAAGACGTACAGAACGAGCACGGGCTTGATGCCCGGCAGATGTTTCTTGGACAGCGGATACGCGCTGATGCCCGTGAACAGGACGGAGCCCAGCGTGCCGACCACCGTGACGAAGACCGAGATCTTCAGCGCGTTCAGGAAAATGCCGTCGGTGACGACGTAGTACACGTTCTCAAGCGTGAAGCCGACGGGCCACAGGCCGACCTTGCCGGACAGCACCGCCCAGTTGGCGCTCAACGATTTGGACAGCACGTTGAGAAACGGAAACAGGCACGCCACCGCGAGCAGCAGCAACAGCCCGTATACGAAGACGTCCAGCATCCGGTCCGTCACGCTTTTCGTTCTCATGGGCGATCCCTCCTTATGATGACGTGATGCCCGGGTATGGCCAGATGCGGTGTCACCAGATGCTCTTTCCGGTTATTCTGCGGCTGACAAAATTGCCGGAGAGAACGAGCGCGAAGCCGACCGCCGATTCGAACAGGCCGACCGCGGTCGAATAGCTGTACTCCATCGACCCGAGTCCGACCCGGTAGATATAGGTGCCTAGCACATCGCCGGATTCGTAGACGGTCGGATTGTACAGGAGCAGAATTTGCTCCGTGCCGGCTTCCAGCACACCGCCGATGCGAAGAATCAGCATCAGCATGATGGTGGAGGCGATGCCCGGCAGCGTGATCTTGAACATCTGCTGGATGCGGTTCGCGCCGTCCAGCCTGGCCGCTTCGTACAGTTCGGGATCGAGTCCGGCGATGGCCGCGATGAACACGATGGCGTTCCAGCCCACTTCCTTCCAGCCCGCCGTCGCCACGATGACGCTGCGGAAGAAGTGGTTGTCCATCAGAAACGAGACCGGATGACCGCCGAAAAACTGGATAATGTGGTTCACGATCCCGGTCGAAGGCGACAAAATGTTGACAAACAGCCCCGCCACCACGACCCACGACAGGAAATGAGGCAAATAGATAATCGTCTGCACCGCACGCTTGAACCACATGCGGGCCACTTCGTTCAGCAGCACCGCGATCAGAATCGGCAACGGAAACAGCAGCACGATTTTGTACAGGCTGATCAGCAGCGTATTTCGCATGACCGTCCCGAAGTCGTGCGAGGTGAACAGCCGGTGGAACTGTTGCATGCCGACCCATTCGCTGCCGCCGATGCCTTTGAAAATGTTGAAGTCTTGAAACGCAATGACCAGTCCGTAGATCGGCGCGTATTTGAACAGCAGCAGAAAGGCCAGACCCGGAATCAGCAGCAGGTACAGGTCGTAATTGCGCCGCACGATCGAGAGGCGACGCCATCTTCTGGCGCGGACGGGTGTGTCCGCCGCCGCGGTCGCTGCCCGGCCCGGGTTCGGATGGGGATTCGGGTTCATTCCGCTTCCCCTCCCTGCGGCGGCGCGGACAGCACTTGCCCGTCCCTAAGCAGCCGTTCCCGGAGCTTGCCGTAATCCACCCGCTGCACGGGAACGCCCGCTTCCAGCGCCAATGCGGCCGCGGTCGCCGCAGATTGCGCCAGCACCATGAAGACGGGCTCCATCCGGATCGAGCCGTACGCGATGTGCGACGCGGCCAGGCAGACCGGCACCAGCAGATTGGCGCATTCCCGCTCCCGCGGGACGATGGCGCGGTAGCTAATGGGATACGGCCCCGGCGTGCGGATCTGAATGTCGCCTTCGTTGCGCACGAAGCCGTTCTCGTCCACGTACCGCTGCACGTTGTGCGAGTCCATCGTATACGAGCCCATGCCGATCGAATCGGGCACCGCCTCCCGGCTCATGACGTGGTGCTCGGTCATGACGAAGTCGGCGATCATGCGCCGGGATTCCCGGATATACAATTGGGGCGTAAAATGGCCGTTCTCGGTAAATTCGTCCAGCGGCAGCCCCCACGGCCGGTAAAATTCCCGAATGGGCACAGGCACGCGCGGATGGTTCTGCAGCGTCCAGACCAACCCCCGCTGGTAGCACTCGTGCGCCTTGGCGATCTCCTCGCGCCGCCTGTAATCCGCTTCGGGATAGTCATAGTTGAAGCCGATATAGTCGGTCGAGAAGCCGTTGTCGTTGTTGGAGTCGGTCTTCCGGCCGGGCACCAAGCGCAGCTTGAAAAAGGTGCGCTGCCCCCGCTCGATCGCCCGAAACAGCAGCTCGAACTCGCGTTCGTCATAGCCCTCCGGCTTGCCGATCGGCACCCGGTTCTCGGGGACATCGGTCAAACACATGCGATAGCAGTACGCCTGGATGCGCCGGTCCCCGTCGCCATCCCGTCCGCCGGCGTCGCGATGTACGCCCGGCAGCAGGCCGCTGGCGGGACGGCCCGGCACCGCATACGGGTCGATGCCAAGCGGCAACTGGTTCTTGACCGAGGCGGCGGTCTGAATCCCGTTGTACGTCTCGCCGTAGCGGCCCGCCGCCTCCCGGCCGGTCGTATAACTTACGCCGGCCAGCGCCATCAGATCCCCTTCGTAACTCATATCCGCGAACATCGCGGCTCTGAACGCAAGTCCCGATTCCATCCGGATTTCTTCGATGCGGTTGCCCTTTTTGCGAACGCCGTCTTTCAGATCCAGCCTTTCCCCGCGATAAACCGGAATCTTGCATTCGTCCGCCAACTCCTCAAATACTGCCAGCGCCACCTTCGGCTCGAACATCCACACCGGCCCGGCTTCCCCGTACTTCGCCCCGACACGATGGTAAAATTCCCGCGCCAGCCCGCCGATGACCGACTTGTCCCCGAAGTCCGTGTCGCCCAATCCGCCGCTGCTCAGCCCGCCGATCCGCGCGGACGGCTCGACTACGGCCACGCGCAACCCGGATCTGGCCGCCTGTACCGCCCCGGCGATCCCGGCCGACGTTCCGCCGTAAATCACCAAATCGTAACATGGAGCGCTTTCATCCGAAGCCGCGCGGCCTTGCGCCTGCTCCACTGCGCTTCTGTCGCTCATCATGCTCTCTCCCTCCCGCAAGGCCCGGCATGGCGTTGCCATCCGGTGTGCCCCCAGTATAGCCGATTTCCCCCGCGCAGGGCGTTATACATCTTTATAGCGATCTGGCACATCTCTATAGAAAAATCAAAGGCGTCGTCCATCGGGACAGGCCTTTTAAGGAAAGCGTATCTATTTTTACCAAAACAAGCCGGATGGCGGCGGACGGAGCGAATGAGGCTTGGAAGGAGAAGTCCAGGGGGGACACGTTGGAGGACACTTCTACGAGTGAACCGGCCGGCACGAACATGAGCGGATTGCCGGCGATTTCGGGTCAAGCTGATGCTTGCCAGCCGCCGGACGGGCGACGGTGTTCAACCGGTCCGTCCGGCGCCCGTCCGCCAAGCGGAAGCAGGCAAGCGATGAGAACGGGTTCATCCAATCGACCCGGTTCAGCAGCCGGCCGGGGCTTCTGCCCGGAAGTGCATCGGAGGGGCTCCCGTTCACCATCATCTTCCGGGAGCCCGAAGCCGTCTTCTACCACTCCGCAATCGTGCCGTCGTCATGGCGCCAGACGGGATTTTTCCAGTTGTGGCCGACCGCGGCTCTCTCGCGCACCTTCTCCTCGTCGATCTCGATGCCGAGGCCGGGCAGCTTCAGGTTGTCGACGTACCCGTCCCGGTAGCGAAAGACCGAAGCGTCCTTGACGTAATCGAGCAGATCGTTGCCCTGGTTGTAATGGATGCCCAGGCTCTGCTCCTGGATGATCGCGTTCGGCGTGCAGGCGTCGAGCTGCAGGCAGGCGGCCAGCGCGATCGGGCCGAGCGGGCAGTGCGGCGCGACCGACACGTCGTACGCTTCCGCCATCGCCGCGATTTTGCGCGTCTCGAGAATGCCGCCGGCATGGGACAAGTCGGGCTGAACGATGTCGACGACGCCTTGCGCGAGCAGCTCCTTGAAGCCCCAGCGCGTGTACATCCGCTCGCCGGTGGCGATCGGACACGATGTGTAGCGGGCGATCTCCTTCAGCGCCTCGTTGTTTTCCGGCAGCACCGGCTCCTCGATAAACATCGGGCGGTACGGCTCGAGCTCCTTCGCGAGAATTTTGGCCATCGACTTGTGCACGCGCCCGTGAAAATCGATGCCGATGCCCAGTTCCGGACCGCCCGCCTCGCGCACGGCGGCGATGCGGGCGATCGTCTGCTCGACCTTGGCGAACGAGTCGATGTAGTGCATCTCCTCCGTCGCGTTCATCTTCACCGCGGTAAAGCCCGCGGCGATCTGCTTCTTCGCCGCGGCGCCGACATCGCTCGGCCGGTCGCCGCCGATCCAGTTGTAGACGCGAATCCGGTCGCGGCAGGCGCCGCCCAGCAAATCGTAGACCGGCGCGTTGTAGAACTTGCCCTTGATGTCCCACAGCGCCTGCTCGATGCCCGACAGCGCGCTGGTCAGCACCGGACCGCCGCGGTAGAAGCCGGCCCGGTACAGCGTCTGGAACAGGTCTTCGATCCGCATCGGGTCTTTGCCCAGAATCGTCTCTCCCATTTCCTCCACCGCCGCTTTGACAGTGTCCGCCTTGCCTTCCACGATCGGCTCGCCCCAGCCGACCAGCCCCTCATCCGTTTCGATCTTCAGAAACAGCCAGCGCGGGGGAACCTTGAACAGTTCGATGTTGCCGATCTTCATCATCTCTCGCTCCTTCCGGAAGAACACGGAATAAACCGGTTTCATCTTGTAGAGTAGCCGGAAGGAACCGGAAGCGTCAACGCCGCAACGAAAAAAAAGTGCTTATTGAACCCGTTCGGGGAATACGGTAAGATGGAGGCGAGCGTACAAGTAGCAAGAGATGAGGAGCTCGTTCGGTCTCCATCGCAAGACCGGCCGGATCGGGGCAACCCCAGGCCGGCAACAATTTGGAGGAGAGGTGTGAGTGTAATGGCATTTGTCATCACGGAAGCTTGCATCGGCGAGAAAGCGTCCGACTGTACCGAAGTCTGTCCTGTCGACTGCATCAAGGAAGGCGAAGATCAGTATTTCATCGACGCCGACACTTGCATCGATTGCGGCGCTTGTGAAACCGCTTGCCCCGTCGGAGCCATCTACTACGAGGACGATCTCACGGAAGAACGCAAAGTGTTCATCGAGAAGGCCAAGCAATTCTACCAGAACTTATAAGGAATGGGAAAAGACCGCTCTTTCTCTCGTCCGGAGGAAGAGCGGTCTTGTCGTTTCATCAGGTCAGGCGCGGGTTCTGGTCGGCCTTCGTTGGCGGCGTCCGCGCTGATCCGTCACGTTCGGGATGCGGATGCGGATGCGGATCAGCCCGCCCACGCCGCCCGTTTCTGCCATGCCGGCCTCAGCCTCTCCCGGTCCAGTCGGGCTCCGCGACCTCCTGCCAGATCCGGCGGATTTCGCCGTATTCCTCCGGAGTGAGCGGCCCCCGCTCCAGCAGCCGGGCGTTTTCCAGCCAGCGGGACGGGTTCTTCGTGCCGACGATGGCCGTCGATACGCCGGGAACGGACAGCGTGAACCGCAGCGCGGTGCCGACCGCCTCCTGCAAATCCGCGTTCAAGAACGCGTATCCGAGTTTGCGCAACCGCTCCCAGTAAGGCACGACGTAGTCGTTCGTCGGCCGTTCCTCCCACTTCCACGCCGCGTTGGCGATCGGCCGCTTGACGACGACGCCGATGCCGCGCTTCTGCGCCTCCGGAATCGTCAGCTCGATCGCTTCCTGATCGGCGATGCTGATCGACGTTTCGAGCGAATCGAACGCGCCGCATTGAATGGCGTACAACGCCGTCTTGCTGTCGCCGCTGTAGCCGATGAACCGGGTTTTCCCCTTTTCCTTCGCCCGCCGCAGCACGTCGATCACGTCACCCTTCCGCAGCAGTTCTTCCGAACAGGAATGCAGATGGATGACGTCCACATAGTCCGTTTGCAGACGCTTCAGGCTGCGATCGATACTCGCCTCCAGCATGGCCGGATCCCAGTCCGGCGCGTCGAAGCCGGACGCGTGGCCGCACTTGGTGAACAAATAGTAGTCCCCGCGCCGATGGGAGACGGTCTTCCCGATCAACTCCTCGCTTGTGGCGTAGCATTCGGCCGTGTCGATGACGTTGAGTCCCGCGTCGAGCGCGCTGCCAAGCAGCTTGTCCACGTCTTGCACGGTCGCGCCTTCGAAGCCGATTTCCGCGCCTCCGAAGCCGAGTACGCTCACTTCCATGCCGGTGTTGCCGTACTTGCGTTTTTCCACGTTCATCCCTCGCTTTTCCCGGAAATACACCTATAGTATAAGCAACAGGCCCCTTGCAAAAAAGTACTGAAAAAAAGGTTAGCTACTGCATTCCGCTGCTCCTGGCGATGAGAAAAGGCCGGAATCGCTCCCGACCTCTTCTCCCGGCCCGCACAGCCGTAAACAGTTCGTCGCCGTGCCGGTCTGCACGACATTGAGACATCGCGCGTTCTGCATCGGGATCGTCACAGTGACGACGTCTCCGCTGCCGGGCGAAACCGACCTGACGGTCAGCGCACGATCACCTGGTTCGGAAAACCGCTCGTCCGCAGCGGCTCATCCTGGATTGCAGCGCATTCCCGGCCCAGAACCATCATGCGGCGACGCTCCGGATCGAAGCGCGGCCACGCCGGAAGGGCCGCCGTTTGCGGATCGCCGGTGCGGATGAAGGCGATCCAGGCGGCGTGCATCCGCTCGGCCAGACGTTCCCCGCCGGCAAACCAATCCGGCGCCGCCGCGGCGTCGGCCGTCCCGTCCGTGAACGCGCCTTCCATGCCGTGCGCCGCCCCGACCGGACCGGAGAAGTCGAAGCGGTACAGCCATACCGGCTGTCCCCGCTCCGCCGCCGCTTCGGCCAGGCGGACCGTAGCGAAGCGGTACAGGCAGTCGGTCAGCGCGGCGACCCAAGCCGCCCTCGCCGGAAGCCGGGCGCAATGATCGCGATAGACGCTCCACACCCGCTCGCGGTTGAGCCCGAACAGATGGTCGAGGAACGCGTCGTTCGGCTCCGCCGACTCCGGCGCCTCCGGATAGTGCGCCGCCTCGTCCCGGTTCGTCCCGAGCAGCAGCGGCACCGGATGGCCCCTGCCCCCGCGAATCGCCTCCAGCGGCGGCAGCGGGATCGTCTCCCCGTCCAGCACGGGGCCGAACGTATGCAGCCCGCGGTCCTGGGCGCGGACGATCTCCTCCGCCGGCAGCTCGAGCAGCTTGCCGGCTTCTTCCGGACGCAGCCCGAGCGCGTCCAGCAGCTTCAGCGTCAGCTTGGCGGCCGTGCCCGCATCCCGCACCGCCTGCGTCGCCCCGCTCTGGGCGATCGCGCCGTGGAACAGCCCCGCGGCAGCAGGAACCGCAAGCAGAGCGGACACGCATTTCGCCCCCGCCGAGGCGCCGCGGATCGTCACCCGCTTCGGATCGCCGCCGAAGGCGGCGATATTGTCCTTCACCCACCTCAAGGCGGCCACCTGATCGAGCAGCCCGTTGTTCCCCGACGTGCGGTAATCCGCTCCCAGCAGTTCGCCCAAATATAGAAAACCGAGCGCCCCGAGCCGATAATTGATCGACACGCAGACGATCCCGCCGCTTCGGACGAATGCGCTTCCGTCAAAATCGGCTCCCGTTCCAGCCGTGAACCCGCCGCCGTGAATGTGGACGAGGACGGGGAGAAGCTCCTGCGGCTCGCTCGGCGCCCAAACGTTCAACGTCAGGCAATCCTCGGACTGGACGCGGGCCCCGCTCCCCTCAGCGGCTGCCGGTTGGGGGGCGACCGGTCCGAACGCCACCGCCTCCCGGATTCCGTCCCACGGCTGCGGCGGCGCAGGCGGCCGGAACCGCAGCGCCCCGACCGGCGCCGCCGCATAAGGAATGCCGCGGAACACCGCCACGCCGTCCTCGACCGTCCCCCGCACCTTCCCGTACTTCGTTGCCCGGATCATCGGTTTCCCCCTCCATCCGATGTTTGCATGTCGCGCCTAACCGTGCAAAGTTATTTCAATTTTCCAGGATCTTTCACTTTTATGGACACAACCTCTCCGCAATCAAGACAAACCGTGTAGATCTTCTCCGAGCCTATCGCCATTTTCTTGTGGATCGGCCGCAAATTGACATGATCCGCCGCTTGGACAAATGAAGTCCCTCCGCAATTTCGGCAACTTTCGTTCATCGTCAATCCCCTCAGCTCCTGTGCGATTATTTTCCATTCCGTCCTTCGCTTCGAGTATACCATCATTCCAAGAAGGAGTCCGCAATCAACGACGAACTAGGATCGCGGCGCCCACAGCATGACCGATACGCCTGCCAGGCAGATCAACGCTCCGATCCAGTCGTAGAGGTCGGGCGTCTTCCGGTCCGCCAGCCATCCCCAGAACACCGCCATCACAATGAAGACCCCGCCGTAAGCAGCGTACACCCGGCCGAAGTTGGGAAAGCTCTGCAAGGTGGGAATGATCCCGTACAATACGAGGATGAGCCCGCCCAGCACGCCGACCCACACCGGTTTGGCTTCCCTGAGCCACAGCCAGACGAGATACCCGCCCCCGATCTCCGCCAAGCCCGCCGCCACAAACAACGCGATCGCCTTGATCATCTTTTCACCCTCTTGCCGAAACGCCCCCGAATGCAGTGCAACCGTTCATCCTTTATGCTATCACGATATTGGAAGGCCTGCCAGGCACGCAAAGAAAAGCCTCCGGGCATCTTCCATGCCGGAGACTTCCTTCCTTATGCTTGTCCTCATCTGTGGATACGCGCAGGGTCACCGCGGGGTCGCTACCCTCCGATGAAACATCTCATCCAATAACAGGATTTCTGCTTTTTGGCTGACAGCATGGTTCCCGAGCTTGACGTCAATGATAAAGTCATTGCTCAGCATCCGGCGGTATACGGCTATGATCTCATCGTCGGACATTTCTCCCATCGCCTTCGTTTCAGGGGGGATGACCGGAATTCCGGCTTGCTCCACCAGGCGGAGATTTTGCTTCATCTCAGCGGCGATTTTGCCGAGAGTGCTCTCGCTTCTTGCCGTCTCGATATCCACCATGCCGTCATTCGTATAGAAATGCTTGTTCGCGATGGCCACCGCCGCATGCGAAATATGGAAGGCCAGAATGTCCTTCTGGATGATATAATGCAATTCCACCGATTCGAAGATACGGGCGAGTTCCTTCACCCGATCGGTCATCCGTCCGTCGATTTCGCCAAAGATCGTTCCCTGATGTTTTGCAGAACCGAATTGGGCGTACAGAACATCGTCTTTGATGTCGCCGCCCGCCCCCGGAAATCCCGGGAGCAAACGGTCCCCCACGATTTCCAGCCAGCTGTCGTATCCGACGGTGTTGGTCAAGGTAACAATGGTAGGACTCCGATTCGTCCGGATCGCCGTTAGGGCGGATTCGGCCTGGTCATAGCGTACGGGAACCAAGATAAAATCATAAATGTCGTCGGGATCAAGCTTGTCTATCGTCTTGACCGGAATTTGCTTGATCGTTCCCTGATCGTTGTATCGAAGGCCGTTTCGTTGCAGCGCTTCCAGTCTTTTTCCTCGCGCAAGCATCGTAACGTCCAATCCGTATTGGGCAAAACGCAGGGCATAGACACTTCCAATGACGCCGGCGCCAAAGATCAACAGTCGCTTGTTGGTGTTCATTGCGTTCCTTCCTTCTCATAAATTCATCACTCAACTTTCGCACCTTGAAAATTAGTGTTAAGCCTTGATATGACTAGGATTTCTTATTGAAAAATCTCGTTCTTGACAGAAAAACACCTTTCCGTTTGGTAAAATGGAAGTGGATAGTCTTCCCA
>Ga0207789_1000067_pt1 | contig 110845 bp, 104 predicted proteins | sample HigsolmetaGSP12D_FD_184840 | JGI IMG/M metagenome (GOLD analysis project Ga0207789, IMG submission 184840) | High solid enriched microbial communities from the Joint BioEnergy Institute, USA - SP1-2-D (SPAdes) | ecosystem: Engineered > Bioreactor > SSF (Solid state fermentation) > Aerobic >... | reverse complement strand
ATTGCAGATTTCTCATTACGCGTTTTCGCTCTCTTGTACTGATCAGCCAAGGCATGGATCACTTCACGTCGTGTTTTCATGCTCAATTTCAACTCACATCCCCTCGGTAACATTTCGATGTGAGTGATCCGATGCCTCTTCGGTAACATTTTAGCTGAGTGATTGCGCGCTATGTCATCCTTTGGCGCGTTCCGGTATAATAATAACATTCCGTACCGCTTTGGAGGCGCGACCATGTCCGTGAAAGATTTCGATTTTCTGTCCGACAGCACCGAACAGACGAGCACCCGCTACGTCACTTTCATTACGCCGAACCTGAACCGGTTCGACCTTGCCGTGCTGACGACGGACCGGTTCTACGGCAAGAAGCTCGTCATCGACATGCAGACCGGCCGCAGCGCCGTGCTCGGCCCCGACGATCTGGAGGAAGAAGGCGTGCTGGAATCGGTGTTCCGCATCGACGGGGAAAAGGCGGCCGAACTCCGCGAGTTTCTGCAGCTCGTGCTCGGAGCGGTCCATTTTACCGATTGAAGGGACTCGAATCGAATCGCGCGCGGGCTGCATTGGATTTCGTCCAACGAAAAAGGCGGATCGTGCGTTCGGCCGACCGTTCGCTGGAAAATGTCCAACAAAATCGAAGCCGATGCCTGGAAAAACGAAGATAGGGCCTCTTTTGACTGTAGGAAATCCAACGAAAGAGGAAAATGGGGGCGCAGTCCCGCAATTTCGCTGCACAAAATCCAACGGAGGGCGATTCGCCCGCCCCACGGTATAACGTTTACGAATAGACGCAAGCTCCTTGGGCATATTACCGGAACACAGGCAATCCCAAGGAGGTGGCGCATCCCATGCCGCTGTACCGCGACGACAGGCATCCGACGCCGGACCTGTCCACGGTGGAGTCGCAACGCAACGATCTCCTTCCGGAAGAATTCCCGGAAGGTCCGTACGGTTCCCCGCTGCTGACCGAATCGCTCGGCAAAAGCTCGCCCTGGCGGCCGGAGCAGCGCCCGCCCAACCGGTTCACCTACGAAAACCGGCGGCTGCACGAAGGGATGGGGCGCGGTTATCCGGAAGACCACGAAACGCACGATCGCCCCGGCGGCGAATAACCCGCCGGCTGGTGCGCTCGCAGAATGCTCAGCCGCTTCGCAGCAGCTTCGCCAAACTGCCGAACTCCAGCCGTTCGAACAGCCGGAGCGCCGCGTCCGTCCGCAGTTCCCACCGGCAATCGTCCAACGCGCACGCGATCGGAACGTCGACGCGGATGCGCGCTAAATCACGGGACAGATGCAGCATGTCCAGGCTGCTTTCGATTTTCGCCCGCACGCTTTGCGGCAGCCGGTCCAGATGGGCCAGCACGCCGTCGACGGACCCGTACTCGGCCAGCAGCCGGAGCGCCGTCTTCTCCCCGATGCCTTTGACGCCCGGATAGTTGTCGCTGGCGTCGCCCATGAATCCTTTCAGATCGACGATCTGCCCGGGGGTCAGCCCCGTCTCCGCCATCAGCGCCGCCGGATCGTACACGGCGTAATTCGACCTTCCCTTTTTCATGATCGCCACTTTGACCCGTTCGTCCACAAGCTGCAGCAGATCGCGATCCCCGGTCAAAATGTACACTTCGCACGCCTCGCGAAACCGGCCGGCCAGCGTGCCGATGCAATCGTCCGCTTCGTAGCCGGCGAGGCCGACATTCCGGACGCCCATCTCGAAGGCGGCTTCCTTCGCCAGATCGAATTGCGGGATGAGCTCCGGCGGCGGGTCGCCCCGGTTGCCCTTATAGGCGCCGTATGCTTCCGTTCGGAAAGTGGCGCTCCCCATATCCCAGCAGCAGACGACGTGGGTTGGACCGAACGCGGCGACCGCGTCGAAAAAATATTGAATGAAGCCGTACACCGCGTTGGTCGGAAGCCCGGCGCTCGTCCTGCGGATGACGCCGCCGTACGACGTCGCGTAGTATGCGCGAAACAACAGGGCCATCCCGTCCACCAGAAGCGCGCGCTGCTCGTGATCCGGCACTGCTCTCTCCCCAATCCTTGAATCCGTTTCTATAATCCCTCCTATTCTACCATTTCCGCCCTGCGGGCTCCAGCCGGACGGCGCGGCCGCGAGGCGGCCGTTATCGGTCAAGCGCCGCACGCCGCCGCTGCCGCCGGACAGGCGGACGGGGCCGCGAACGCGACGCCGCAACGCCGCAGTCTATGCGATCTCGCGGGCTACGCGCGGTCCGGCCTGAAGCGCGTTCAACTGGGCATGCAACGCATCGGCCCGGCTGCTCAGAAGATCCGAAGACGCGGACAGCTCCTCCATGACCGCCATCTGCTCCTGGACGGAGGCGGCGACCTGCCGGATGTCCTGCGCAATCCGCACCGCGATCTCCTCCACTTCGCGCGTTTTGCCCCAGGCGTTTTCCACTTGCCGCTTCTGCTCCCGGGTGCTGGCCGCGATCGCTTCGACGGCTTCCGCCGTTCGGCCCACCGCGGCGCGGATCCGCGCCAAAGCCGCTTTCGCCGCTTCGCCCTTGCCCGACTCGCGGACGGCGAGCCGTTCCCGCTCGGCCGTCTGGGCGACGACGTTGGCAACGCCCGACGCCATCCGGGCGATCAGCTGATCGATCCGCTTCGCCGCACTCGAGCTTTGTTCGGCCAGCTTGCGGGTCTCGCCCGCCACCACCGCGAATCCTTCGCCTTGCTCTCCCGCCCTTGCCGCTTCGATGGACGCGTTTAAAGCGAGAAGACGGGTCTGTTCGGCGATTTCCGCAACGACCCGCGAGATCGTCCCGATTTCGTCGGCATGCGCCTGCAACTCCCCGACCAGCTCGATGGAAGCGCGGCTCGATTCGGCCATCTGCATCATGCCTTCCGCGAGCGACAGGACGATCCGGTCGCTTTCGGCGATCGTCCGCAGCATTTCGTCCGAGAGGCTCAGCGACTCGCGTGCCTGGGCCTCGATTTCGGCCGCCGCCTCATTGATCCGCGCAACGTCCGACCGCGTTTCGAGGGCGGCCGCCTCCTGCTTCGCCGCGCCTTGGGAGATCGTATCCGTGGCGCCGGCGATCAACCGGATCTGCCGGGCGGACTGTTCCAGCCCTCCGTTCAGCGCGACGGCCTGGGCGCGCGCGAACGACGCGTTGTCCGACAGGTCCGCCATCATTTGCCGGAGACTGGCGAGCAAGCGCAGAAACGATTCGCCGAGCTGCCGGATTTCGTCTTGCGGGCGGGACAGGGGAATCTCCACCTGCAAATGGCCCGTTGCCGCTTCGTTCGCCGCGGCGGTGAGCCGGACGAGCGGCCGGATCAGCCAGGAAGCGCCCAGCCACCCCAGGAAAGCGGTCCAGAACGTGCCGAGCAGCAGGACGATGGACAGATACAGCCACTGGGGCATGCCCGGGGCGACGATGTCTTTCAAATAGAAAATGCAGACGGCGCTGCAGCCGTACGTGACAACGGACACGACTGCGATGCCGGCGACGATTTTGCGCGTGACGCTCAACTTCAACAGCTTCGCCTCCTTACCAAGTGACATAGCCCGGAACGCTCACCCCATGCCGGATCATGTCCGCCAGCGGCAGCGTGTAGGCGATCACAATGAGCGCCGCCGTAAGCCCGAGCCAGACGCCCCAGCGCTCCAGCAACTTCGGCGCCGGTTCCGAGCCGTCGGGCATGTCCGCGAGCGGATATTCGGTCTCTCCTTTCGGCGCCCGCAGCAGCAAGGCGACGTTAAAGACGATCAGCAGAACGCCGGCGAACAGGATCATGCCGCCAATAGCCATCGCCACGTGGTACGGCATCCACAGAACGGCGTCCGGATGGTCGTCGTACGTCGTATAGGCGGTGCGCCGCGGGTCGCCGAGCAGGCCGGCCGCGTGCATCGACCCCGACATGAACAGCATGCCGACGCACCAGACGACCGTCTGAACGATGCCGAGCTTGTTCAGCCGCGGCGTGAGCACCCGGCCGGTCACGGCCGGAATGAGCCAGTAGACGATGCCGAAAAACGTCAGCGCCACGCTGGTCGCCACCGTCAGATGAAAATGGCCGGTCACCCACAGCGTATTGTGCACGACCGCGTTCATCTGGTTGCTGGCGTTGATGATGCCGCCCGTTCCGGCCGGAATGAACACGAGCATGCCCATGAACGGAGCGAAGAACCGGACGTCTCTCCAGGGCAGAACTTTGACCCAGCCGAACAGGCCTTTGGCGCCTTTGGCCCGACCGTTCATCTCGAACGTGGCGAACAGCGCGAACGCCGTCATCAGCGACGGAACGACGACCATAAACGTCAGCACGACCTGCAGAAACTTCCAGAAGCCGCTGATGCCGGGCTCCATCAGCTGATGGTGGAAGCCGACCGGAATCGAGAACAGCAGAAACAGGATGAACGACAGCCGGGCCAGCGCGTCGCTGAACATGCGGCCCCCGATGATTTTCGGGATGACGGCGTACCAGCATATATACGCCGGCAGCAGCCAGAAATAGACGAGCGGATGGCCGAAATACCAGAACAGCGTCCGGCTCAGCACGACGTTGATCGTATCGACCCAGCCGAACGACCACGGAATCAGCTGCACGACCACTTCGACGACGACGCCGATCGTCGCCACCTGCCACAGCAGCATCGTCACCACCGACATGAACGCGAACAGCGGCGATATTTGCCCGGCGTTCGACTTTCTCCAGCTTCGGTATTGATGGAAAATGCCGAATCCGCTCAGCCAGCTGCCGACCACGACGAGCGCAAGAGCGACGTAAAACCAGGGGGACGCCTTCATCGGCGCGTAGAACGTATAGAGCACGCTCGCCTTGCCCAGCAGAATGACGACGACGCCGATGACCGTGCCGGCCGACATGACCAGCCAGCCGATCCAGCCCAGCCTGCGCGCCGCCGGCCGCAGCTGTCCGCCCAGCGTGCGGGACACGCCGGAGTACAGAAAGCCGATGATAAAATACGTGGTGAAAATGAGCGCCATCAGCACGCCGTGCGCCGTCAGCAGCTCGTAATAGCCGATGTTCGCCGGCAGCGTGACGATCCCGCCGCGCACCATTCCCTGCAGCATGCCGGCGATGCCGCCGATCAGCAGGGCGGCGAACGCGAACAGCACATGCGCGAGGACCAGCTTGCCGTCGTTTCTGTCAAACGCCGTTTGCATCGATCGAACCTCCTATTTTACGACAAGGGTCGTTTTCATGTACTCGTGGCCGGCGCCGCAGTATTCGTTGCACAAAATCAGGTACGTGCCGGGCTTGTCGAACGTGTGGCGGACATGGCTCACCTCGCCGGGCTCGATCATCATGTTGACGTTCGTGCCGACGATTTCGAATCCGTGCACGACGTCGGTGCTCGTCACGGTAAAATCGACGGTGGCGCCGACCGGCACTTCGAGCTTCTGCGGATCGTACCCGAACGCATAAGCGACCAGGACCGCCTCGTAGTGGTTGTCCCCGATCGGCCGGATGCCCGGCTGGTCGAACGGGGGCGTTTTCGCGACCTGGGTCGGATCGACCGTATGCCGGTGTTCGCTCGGCGTCCCCATCCCCATGCTGAACGCCATCGTGCCGAGCACGATCAGAAAGACGGCCAGCATGGCCATGCCGATGGAGAGCCATATTTTTTCCAGACGATGAAGATGCATCGTTTGCACGCTCCTTTGCGTTGTCAGTTTCGGGCCATATACAGGGCGAATACGCCGATCCAGCAGACGGCGATGAAGGCGCCCAGCAGCAGGACCGAAACGAACGTGCCTTTGAGCGGCGGTTCATTTTTGGGGGACATGTCGACAACCTCCTGTCGCACAATCGGATTCATGATTCTCGGAAAAAATCCGCCTGCAAGCCCGCTCCGCCTCCTCGCCGGTGCGGACGACGCAGGCAAAATCGCCGATTCCCGCTTCGGCCGTCCAGCCGTCCGCTACAACCGCCTGCCAGCGGATGCAGCCGAGAAACCGCTCCAACCCGGTCTCCCCCTCCGCCAGCAGCCGGCCGGCCGTCTCCGCAGCCTCCTTGTCATAGACGCCGTGGAGGGGAACGGGGCGATGACCGAGCAGCGGAACGGCGGATCCGCCCGACGGCTTCCGGACCGCCGCCAGCCTTCGGGCCGCTTCGGACGAGATCAGCGGCATGCCGCTGCCGACGACCCAGACCTGCGGATATCGGGCCAGTCCCAGCGCCGCATGCATGCCTCCCAGCGGACCGCAATCCGCAAAGTAATCGGTGATGAGCCGAACGGAGCTCTCGAGAAGGTCCAGAAACGGCCGCGGCGTATCCGTCACGACGATGATTTCCCGGCACAGCTGCCGCATGATGCGGATTTGGCGCTCGACCATCTTCTCGCCGCCGATCGGCAGGAGAGCCCGTTCCCATCCCGCCAGACCGCGGCGGCCTCCTCCGGCGAGAATGGCTCCGGTGATCGGTTGTGTCATGACGAATCCCCTCACGGAGCGCGGTCAGTGGGCTGCGGCCCTGGTGCCACCTGCGCCGCCGGCCTTGCCGTCCTTGCGGTGGACGAGCCGGCCCCAAGCTCTGTACAGCATCGGCATCACGTATCCGTCCAGTCCGAAGCGTCCGGCGTTCGCGCCGGCGGTGAAGACGATGAAGCCCAGCAGGAGCAGCCACGGATTGGTGCTTACGGTGCCGGCGAACAGGAACAGGAAGTTCAGCAGCATGCCGAAGAACGCGGCCGTCAGCGTCAAGCCGCCGACGATCAGGCCGACGCCGATCAGAAACTCGCCGAGCGGAACCAGGAAATTGATCAGTTTCACATTCGGAAGCGCGAAGTGTTGGATGAAATAAGTGTAGTTCGGGAACAGCACCGCTTGGGTGGACTTGTCGGCGACCGGATGGGCGGCCGCGTTTTTCAGGAAGCCCTCTGCGTCGAACCCGCCCGTCAATTTGTCCCAACCGTGGTGCATCCATTGCCATCCGACATAAAGCCGGATCAACGTTACGGCGGCGGCCGCCCATACGTTTTCCCGGAACCATCTGAGCAGCATGATGGCCATCTCCCTTCGGAATTCTCATTGGTTTTTTCTTACAACCCCATTATGGGGGGGCGAACCGTTTCCCGAATGTGAAGTTCGTCACACGGAGCGAAAATGATCGGTGAATATTTTGTGAATTTATTCACATGTAAAGTCCGCTAAAAACGACTTCCCGTTCTCCAGGACAGGGAAGTCGTTTTTAGCGCGAAGGTTCGAAATCAAACGGCGCGGGTCCTTACTCCACGATCAGCTTCCCGGTCATATCGGCGTGTCCCGCGCCGCACATGACCGAGCAGTAGAATTTGAATTCGCCGGCCTTGTCGGCGGTGAAGGTGACGGAATGGCCGCTTTTGACCTCCTGGTCGTATCCTTCGATCGCCAATCCGTGGTTCCCCTGGGTGCTGTTCAGCGTCAACGTGATCGTTTCCCCTTTTTTCACCCGGATTTCCTTCTGATCGAATTCGAAGTTTTTGGCGTTGACGGCAATCGTTCTGGCCGCCCCTCCCGCCGCCGGCGATGACGCTTGGCCGGTCTCCGGCGCCGAAGCGCCGCCGCTCTTGCTTCCGCCGCAGCCGGTAGCAACCAGCGCCGCGGCCAGCAGCAGCGCACCCGTCCGCATCAGCTTGTTCATGTCGGAGATCCTCCCTTGATTTCGGATTTGTGTCCATCATAGAGCGCGGCCGCTCCCGCAACTGTGACAAAACTCACATTTGCGGCAGCTGACACCGAACCTTCACAAAATGCGAAAAGCCGCCCGGCGGACGGCCGGACGGCTTGATTTTCCGATCGATCGGGAAGGACCCTTGCGGACTGCGGTCTCGGTCTGCCTGGACCCGGATTAACGCGGAGGCTGCGCGGCATCCTGCGGCTCGGCGGGCAGCCGAAGCGTGACGACGGTGCCTTGGCCGGGCGCGGACTTTATCTCCAGCTGCCCCTGGGCGGCCCGGGCGCGCTCCTCCATGCTGAACAGGCCCACGCCGCGGCCCGCTTCCGAACGGAGGAAGCCGGCGCCTTTGTCCTCAATGACCGCTTCCAGCCGGTCTCCCCGATCCCGAAGCGCGACGAAAGCTTCGGATACGCCGGCATATTTGCCGATATTCGTCAGCGCTTCCTGAATAACGCGGAAAATCGCGGTCTCCGCCAGCAGGTTCGGCCTGCGGCGAAGGTTGTGCTCGAAACGGACCCGGATGCCGTAGTGGCGCTCGTAATTCTCGATGTAGGTCCTCAGCGCCGGCACGATGCCCAGGTCGTCCAGCACGGAAGGGCGCAATTCCCAAGCCAGCCCGCGCACCTCCTCCATCAGCCGGGCCACATCCTGCCCGAGCCGCTCGAGCCCGGCGGCGTCGGCGCCCTCGGACACCATGCGGTCGATCGAAATTTTGAGCGAAAACAGGCTTTGGCCGATCCCGTCGTGCAAATCGCGGGAGATGCGCTTGCGCTCCTCTTCCTGGACGTGCATGAGCTGGGACATCATCGACTGAAGCTGCTCCTCCGTTTCCTTCAGCTGCGTGACTTCGTGACGGATGGCCAAATACTGGTAGGGCCGGCCCTCCTCGTCCACAAACGGAACGATGGTGGTGTCGACCCAATAATACCGGCCGTTCTTGGCCCGGTTCCGGATTTCGCCATGCCACACCTTCCCGGACGAAATCGTCCGCCACAACTCCCGCATAAACGCTTTGTCATGATAGCCCGAATTGACCAGCCGATGGTCCTGTCCGATCAATTCTTCTTTGGAATAGCCGGAGATTTCGCAGAACTTGTCGTTGACATACTGAATCGTGCCTTTGCGGTCCGTCACCGCGACGATCGAAGCTTCGTCGAGAGCGAACTTGATGTCCGCGAGCTGCTTCAAGGACCGCTGCAGTTCGGCCAGCAAGCCCGGATCGTCGATCTCCCATCGGAAAGGCTCCGCCCGGGACGCGGACAAGGAACCGGCGCCTTTCCTCCCGCTCCGTTCACTCAAAGTTCAGCAACCCTTTCTTCAAAGCGTATTTGACCAGATCCGGCCGCGTTTTCAATTCCAGCTTCTCCATCAGATTGGCCTTGTGGGTTTCCACCGTTTTGACGCTGATGACGAGCTGCTCCGCGATTTCCTTGTTGGAATAGCCTTGGGCGACCTTGGCCAAAATCTCCTTTTCCCGATCGGTCAAAGATTCGAAGGTGCCGACGCGCTCGCCGCGCTTCAGCCTGTCCAAGTAATCGCTCATGAGCCGCTTCGTCGCGGTCGGATACAGGTAGGCGTCGCCGGCGGCAACGTGCCGGATGGCGGTCAGAAGCTCTTCGTGCGGCGCGCTTTTGAGAATATAGCCCGACGCTCCGGCCTGAATCGCCCGGAACAAATATTCCTCGTCGTCGTGCATCGTCAAAATCAAGACCGAAGTGTCCGGCAGCAGCTTTTTAAGCTCCGCGGTGGCGGTCAGCCCGTCCTTGCCGTGCGGCATGCTCAAATCCATCAGAACGACGTCCGGACGCAGCTTCTCCGCCTGGGCCAGCGCCTCGTCCCCGTCCGCGGCTTCGCCCACGACGGTCATGCCGTTTTTGCCGTCCAGCAGCAGGATCAGGCCGGACCGCACGACGGCATGATCGTCGACGACCATGATTCGGACCACGCCGCATCCTCCTCTCCTCGCATCCAAGCTCGAAATCGTACCTCATTGTACCATAACCGAAACGGGATCAGGAGTCCGCAGCCGGTTGCCCGAGAATCTCGGCGATGCGCTCGCCCGCCTGGGCGGCGCGGCTTCGGTCCTCCGGCCGGTATATGCGCCGGACCCGGTCTCCGACCAGCAGAACGCCGGCAACCTCCCGGCCCTTCCACAGCGGAACCGCGTAGGCCGACCGCAGCTTCTCGGCCAGCAGGATCGGATACTCATGCAGCTGGCGCGAACCGATCAGTTCGGATACATGCAGGGACATGGCGCGTCCGATTTTGACGACCGACCGGTGAAAACCCCGCCCGGGTTTGTCCTGAATGGACAAATATTGATCGCTGATATTCCCTTTCGCCCATCCCCAGGCAAGAATCCGGGTGTCCGGATCCAGAAGGCCGAGCGCGCAGAAATCGCTGCCCAGTTCCTCCAGAAGCCGGCCCAATTCCGTCAGAAGCATCGTTTCCCGCTCCGACATGCGCCATTCCTTCTTCCAGCATCCTTTTTTCTTAACTTCCAGTGTAGCGGGTTCGATGCCGGAAGTCAGTCGGGGAATTCCCTGAGAATGGGGGGCGGGAAAGTCCCGATTCGGACGGTCGGCGCGGTGTTTCGCGTCGAAAGTTAGGGGAAACTTCCCTTTCAAATTCCGGCCGTTCCCCGATAATCGCCGCGTCCGGAAACAGATAGAATGGGAACATCAGGAAAAGGAGTTGAAGCAGATGGCCATGGCATTGGAAGCGATGAACCAAAAAAGCGGGGAAGCGGGACGGACGGTCAACCCGCTCGGGATCGGCCACTTTTTTTCCGAAGACCAGTTTGCCAAACTCCGCGAGCTGATGTATCCGAAACGCGCAGACAAGGGAAGCTTCCTGTTCTGGGAAGGGGAGCCCGCCGGCAAGCTGTATTATATCCACTCGGGCAAAGTGAAGCTGCGGAAGTCGACGGAGGACGGCAAAACGTTCATTCTGTCGATTCTGCAGGCCGGCGACATGATCTGCGAGCCGGAGGACGGAACGGGCGCGGCGTACAGCTTCAGCGCCGAGGTGATCGAACGGGCGGAGCTGGGCATGATCCAGTGGAGAGACCTGGAAATTTTGCTGTATCGGCACGGCGATTTCGCGGTCCGCTTCATGAACTGGATGGCGCTGATGCAGCGGTTGACGGCATCCAAGTTCCGGGATCTGCTGCTGTTCGGCAAGCCGGGCGCGCTGGCCTCCACGCTGATCCGGCTGGCCAATACGTACGGAGTCGCCTGCCCGGACGGGATTCGCATTGCCCTCAAGCTCACCCATGCGGAACTGGCCGATTTCATCGGCACGACCCGCGAGAGCGTGAACCGGATGCTGAACGGCTTGAAGGACGAAGGCGTCATCGACGTCCGCGGCGGCCGGATCGTCATCCTCCGCCCGGACGCGCTCAGGTCGATCTGCCATTGCCCGGCCTGCCCCGGCTGTCCGAAGGAAGTGTGCCGGATCTAGCCGCGGCCGCCCGCCTGTCCTTCCTCCGTCTCTTCTTCCGGATCGGCCGACCGAAGAAAGGCGCCGATCCGTTTCGCCGCCTCCAGCAGCCGGCCTTCCTCCTGAACCAGCGCCAGCCGGACGTACCCCTCTCCCCGTTCGCCGAATGCGCTGCCGGGCACGACCGCGACGCCGGCGCGGCGCAGCAGCGCCCGGGCGAACGGCCGGGAGCGCCAGCCGCGGGGCACCGGCGCCCATACGAACATCGTCGCACGCGGCGTCGGCACGTCCCAGCCTTCCCCGCGCAGCGCCCGCACGAACAGGTCGCGCCGCCGCTCATAGATGCGGGATACGGGCTGCGGGGCGGCCATGTCCCGTTCCAGCGCGGCGATGCCGGCCTGCTGCGCGGGCAGGAACACGCCGAAGTCGATGTTGTTTTTGAGCAGACGCATCGCTTCGATCGCTTCCCGGTTGCCGACGGCATAGCCGATCCGGGCGCCGGCCAGGTTGAACGACTTGGACAGCGAATGGAATTCGACGGCGACGTCTAAAGCCCCCGGAACTTGCAGCACGCTCGGCGGCCGGAATCCGTCGAACGCCATCTCGCTGTACGCGTTGTCGTGCACGAGCAGCACGCCCCGCTTTCGGGCCACCGCCACCGCCTCCTCGAAGAAGGCGAGATCGGCGACCGCCGTCAGCGGATTGCTCGGATAATTGAGCAGCATAAAGGCGGTCCGGTCCCAGACGGCGTCCGGCACCGCTGCGAAATCGGGCAGATAGCCGCTCTCTTCCCGCAGCGGCAGCGGAACCGCCTCCGCCCCGGCCACCGTGGCGCCAGCCCGGTAGACCGGATACCCCGGGTCCGGCAGCAGCGCGGCGTCGCCGGGATCGGTGACGGCCAGCGCCAGATGCGCCAGCCCGTCCTGCGTCCCGATCAGGGCGATCAGCTCCCGCTCCGGATCGACTTCCACGCCGAAGCGCCGTTCCAGCCACCTGGCCGCGGTGCGCCGAAACGCCGGCGTCCCTTCCGTCCCCGGATACCGGTACTGGTCCGGCGACAGGCAGGCTTCCGCCAGCGCCCGGCGCACCGCGGCGTCCGGCGGCCCGTCCGGGCTGCCGATGTCGAGGGCGATGACGTCCATCCCCCGCCGGCGCGCCTCTTCCTTCCATTCGGCCACTTCCGCGAAAATGGCCGAGCCGAGCCGATCCAGCCGGCCGGACCGCCGCGTTCCCTTACCCATGTTCTCCTCTTCCTTTCCGGCAGCCTTTCGCAACGGCCGACCGCCATCCCTTTCGCTCAGAACCCGCCGCGCTCCAGAACGCCGGAAGTCTGGATCCGCCACATCAGGTACAGCAGGCCAAAGACGAGAATGCCGTAAGCGGTGCCGAATTTCCACCGAACCGCCGCCGGAACCTCGTAGTAGTTCTCCGGCTCGTGCACGGACCCTTCCGCCCGCACGGCAAACGTCACCATGCCGTCCCGGTCCGGCTTCTCCACCCGGGTCAAGCGGACGTCGCGGATCACTATCGGCTGGTCGATCGCCAGTTCTCCGCGGAAATCGAGCGGTTCCCACCGGAATTCGACCACGTGCTGCCCGTCCATCCGGCAATAGGCCGTATACGGCAGTGAACGATGGTGCCGCTCTCCGGCAAAATACCAATCCGGCAGCGATTCGTCGGTTTTCGCCCGGTACACCCCTTCGGCGTAATGGCGGGGGGCTTCTTTGCGGGCGCGGATGAAGCGGCGGTACATTTCCCACAGAAACCAGATCCACAGCAGCAGAAACAATAAGCTTCCCGTAAACCAGATGACGATCGGGCCGACGACGGCGCCGACCAGCCACAGCCAGCGGCTGACCGCGGCCGCGATGCGTCCGCCGTCCAGCATGTGGAACGGCAGAAGATTGATCAGGTTCAGGAAAAAGCCGACGTAAGCGAGCGCATACCACATTTCCGCCCCGGTCCATGCGCCGATGCCGTAGATCAGCAAGGCGGCCAGCGAGCCCGCGACGGGACCGCCGAGCGCGATCGCCGCCTCCGTCGCGGCGTTCTTCGGATGGCGCCTCAGCATCACCAGCGCGCCGAGAAACGGGATGAAGAACGGCAGCGAGACCGGCAGCCCTTTGCGGCGGGCGACCCAGACGTGGCCCAGCTCGTGCACGAGAATGAGCGCCACGAAGCCGACGGCGAACTGCCACGGGTAGACCAGCGCGTAGATGCCGACGGTGACGAGCATCGTCCATAGCGGCTGTCCGAGCTTCAGCAGGAACAGCAGCACCACCTTCGCCTTGGACAGCAGAACAAGCAGGAGCGCCCCCCAGGCGAACGGGCCTTTGCCCCTCGGCGACCGCTTGTCTTTTCCGTTCCCGTTGTCCGTGAGCGGCAAGTCGGCTCTCTCCTTTGCTACTTTTTCCAGACTTCGTCGTACCGATCTTCCTTGAAGCCGACGGTCGCCCGGTTGCCGTCATAGACGATCGGCCGCTTGATCAGCATGCCGTTCCCGGACAGCAGCCGGATCTTCTCGGCGTCGGACAGGCCGGCCAGCTTGTCTTTCAGCCCGAGCCGCCGGTATTGCTCGCCCGACGTATTGAACCATTTGTCCACCGGCAGGCCGCTCGCGGCGATCATCGCCGCCAGCTCGCTTTCGCCGGGCGGATCGCTCTTGATGTTGCGCAGCTCCGGCTCATTCCCAAGCTTCTTCAGATAAGAGACCGCCTTGCGGCACGTATCGCAAGTCGGATATTGATAGACCGTCACCTTTCGGGCCATCGCTTTCCCTGTCTCCCTTCATTTCCGTTCCGGGTCTCCGTCCGCCGCCTCCGCGTCCAGCCGCGACAGCGCCCGCTCCAGTTCGCGCAGGTCGTCCGGAAGCGCGGCCTCCAGCTCCATCGGCGCGCCCGTGACCGGGTGGCGAAACGCCAGGCGGGCCGCATGCAGCGCCTGCCGCCGCGCGTACGGCGCCAGCGCTTCGGCCAGCGCCGGATGCGAGGCGCGCGGATCGCCGTACAGGGCGTCGCCGATAATCGGACAGCCGCGGGCGCTCAGGTGCACCCGGATCTGGTGCGTGCGCCCCGTGCCGAGCCGCACGTCCAGCGCGCTGGCGCCGCACCGGTAGGCGCGGGCGAGCGCGTAGCGGGTCACGGACGGCGCCCCGTCGTCCCGGACCGTCCGGCGGCGGGGGTCGGCCGGGTCGCGGCCGATCGGGGCGTCGATCACCCCCGTATCCGCCGCCGGCTTGCCGTAGACGTAGGCGCGGTAGCTTTTGACCACGGCGCCTTGCTCCATCTGGACGGCCAGCTGCTGGTGGGCGTACGGATCTTTAGCCACCACGACGAGGCCGGACGTGTCTTCGTCCAGGCGGTGAACGGGACGGAACCGGCGCCGCTCGCCCCGCCGAAGCCAATAATGCATGACGCCGTTGGCCAGCGTTCCCGCGTAATGGCCGGTCGTCGGATGCACGACCAGGCCCGGCGGCTTGTTCAGCACGAGCAGATGGTCGTCCTCGAAGACGATGTCCAGCTCCATCGGCTGCGGCAGAATGTCGTCGGACGACTCCTGCTGCATGCGAAGCTCGATCCGGCTGCCGCCGGCCACCCGCTCCCACGTCTTGGCCGGGCGGCCGTCCACGCGCAGCGCGTCTTCGTCCGCCTTCAGGCGGACCAGCAGCCGCCGGGACAGGCCGAGCCGCAGCCGCAGCACGTCGCGCAGCGTCCTTCCGTCGTCGGCGGCCTCCACCGTATAGACGAGCGGCGGATAATGGCGTTCCTCCGCCGCCGTATCCCGCTTTGTCGGCGTCGGCATCGGCTTCAGGACCTCCGCCGGAACACGATCGCCGACCGTTCGTATTCGGCGTCGGGCAGCCCCAGCCGGGCGTTCGCCGCCCGGGCGGCGGCGAAGAAGAAGTCGGACAGCCGGTTCAAGTAGCGCAGCACCTCTGCCGGACAGGGCGCCACGCGGGCGAGCGCGACCGCTCTTCGCTCGGCGCGGCGGCAGACGGTCCGGCAGACGTGCAGCGCCGCCGCTTCCCGGCTTCCGCCCGGCAGAATGAAGCGGGCGATCGGCGGGCATTCGGCTTCGTATTCGTCGATCCACCGCTCCAGCCGCTCGGCCATCTCCGGACCGACTTTCAGCTTGTCCGGCTGCGGGTCGGCGTAGGACAGATCGGAGCCGCAGTCGAACAGCTCGTGCTGGATCGCGACCAGCCGGTCTTTCAGATCGGTCCAGCGGTCCGGCTCCGCCGCCGCGTCGAGCAGCGCCGCGCACGCACCGACCTGCGCGTTCAGCTCGTCGATCGTGCCGTACGCTTCGACGCGGACGTCGTCCTTCGGCACGCGTCCGCCGATGACCGACGTCTTCCCGTCATCGCCGGTACGGGTGTAAAGTTTCATCGCCGGCATCCCTCCGTTTCAGGCGCTTTCCTTTGAGCTCCGCCGCGCGTCCGGCGGTCAGCCGGTAGACGGCGTCGGCGGCATCGAACAGCCGCCGGTTCGTGTCCGCCAGCTGCCGCACGTACCAGCGCTCCCACGGATCCCGAACGAGGCCGCCGCAAGCTTCCTCGGTCACGACCACCCGGTTTCCCTCGTAGGCCAGCAGCGCTTCCGTCAGGCCGCGCAGCGCCGCTTCGCAGCGCTCCGCCGTCTCCGCGAACCGGACGGCGCTTCGCCCGTCGGCGTCGAAGTCCGCACCTTGGAAGGCGGCGGCATGAACCGCCTGCCGAAGCCAGCCCGACAGACTGTCCACGACGAGAACGCGCCGGTCGGCCCGGAAAAAGTTCGACTCCCGGTTGATCTTGTCGATGTTGCCGGCCAATTCCGCATCGGCGGGGATCCATAGCCACGAGAAGGAGCCTTCGGCTTCACGGCGGGTTTCCGTCAACCCGGCTTCGTCGGGGAAGGCAGGGCACACGACGGCGATCGCCTCGCGGCCGATCGTTCGCGCGATTTCCGCGGCAAACTGCGATTTTCCCGATCCGATCCCGCCGGTCACGACGATGAGCACCCTCACCCCTCCCCGGTCCAAAAGCGCGCAGCCGCGCCGCAATGCACGTTCTTACCCCCAAATATAGCACAACGTTCGCCTTCCGAAAAAGAAAGAAGACCGGCATTCGCGAATCGCCCGGTCTTAGCGCTGAATTTGCGCCAGTCTCATATATTCGTTGATTTTTTTGTCCAGTTCCCGGCTGATTTGCATCACCGGTTCCGAAGTAAAAGAAGCTTCGCGGCCGAACGTCTCGGCCATCGCTTTGCGTAGACGATCGATTTCCGCTGCAAGCCGGTTGTCCTTCAAACGTTCCGGGGCGCTCGGGACAAAATGGACCACGGTTTCCGCAGAAGCGGGCTGTGACGGATCCGCTGTCGCCATACTCCTCCCCCTTCCATGGCCATCTCGCGCAGCGGGTTGAAAACCATGGTAATTATAGCAGAAACGGATGAAAAATGAATACCATTTTTGAACATTTCACAAATTTACCTTAATTTGCTGATAAACTTGCCAATCCGATCTAAAGCTTCCGTCAATTGGGCGACGGAAGTGGCGTAGGAGCAGCGCAGAAATCCTTCCCCGCCTTTGCCGAACACATGGCCGGGAACGGCGGCGACTTTCGCCTCCTGCAGCAGCCGTTGGGCGAATTCCTCGGAGCTTAAGCCCGTCCCCGCGATCGAGGGAAACGCATAGAAAGCCCCTTGCGGCTCATGGCACGGCAAGCCGATATCGCGAAAGCCCTGCACCACCAGACGGCGCCGCTGATTGTAAGATTCCACCATCCGCCGCATTTCGTCCATTCCGTTCTTCAGCGCTTCCAGCGCGGCCACCTGCCCCATGATCGGCGCGCACATGACCGTATATTGGTGAATTTTGAGCATGGCGCCGATCAGTTCGCGGTGTCCGCACGCGTAACCCATCCGCCACCCGGTCATCGCGAACGCTTTGGAGAAGCCGCTGACCAGAATCGTCCGGTCGCGCATGCCGGGCAGCGAGGCGAAGCTGACGTGACGGCCGCTGTACGTCAGCTCGGCGTAAATCTCGTCGGAGATGACGATCAGATCGTGCTCCTGAACGACCTTGGCGATCGGCAGCATGTCCTCGTAGGTCATGATCCCGCCGGTCGGATTGCTCGGATAGCAGAAAATGAGCACTTTCGATTTCGGCGTAATCGCCGCGCGAAGGCTCTCCTCGGTCAATTTGAAGCTGTCCTTGGCGAACGTCTCGATCTCCACCGGAACGCCGCCGATCAGCGAGGTGATCGGTTTGTAGGGAACGTACGTCGGAACCGGAATCAGCACTTCGTCGCCGGGCTCGACCAGCGCGCGCAGCGCCAAGTCGATGCCTTCGCTGCCGCCGATCGTGACCAGCACCTCGTGGCCGGGATCGTAATCGAGCTTGAACCGGCCGTGCAAGTAGTCGGCGATCGCTTCGCGAAGCTCCGGCAGGCCCGCGTTGGCCGTATACTGGGTTCTGCCCTGTTCCAGGGAATGTACCGCCGCATCGCGAAAGCGCCAGGGCGTCACGAAATCGGGTTCGCCGACGCCGAGGGAGATGACGTCGCCGTCCCTGCTCTCGCTGACCATATCGAAAAATCGCCGGATTCCCGAAGGGGGAATGTCCCGCGCGCCGGCGGACAAATAGCTCTTCATGTCGGAACGGGGCTTGCGGGCAACGGCCGAAGACGGAATTTCCTCTTCTTTGATCATCGTCATCGTTCCTTTACAATTAAGCTCGCCGGCGTCACGGGGTGACCGGCAGCCGGTGGTCATCCTCGAACTCCTCGAAAATAATGCCGTCCTGCTTGTATTTCTTGAGAATGAAAAACGTTTTGGTGGAAATGACGGAGTCGATGGTCGACAGCTTGTTGGAGACGAACGACGCGACTTCCTTCAGGTTCTTCCCTTCGATCTCCACCAGCAGATCGTACGCGCCGCTCATCAAATAGACCGATTTCACCTCGGGATACAGGTAGATCCGCTCGGCGATATTTTCAAAGCCGTGGCCGCGCTCCGGCGTGCATTCCACTTCGATCAGCGCCGTCACTTTTTCATCGTCCACTTTGCCCCAGTTGACGGCGGCTGCGTATTTGACAATGACATGATCCCGTTCCATATCCGCCACCGCGGCGCGCACCGCTTCCTCTTCCGCTCCCAGCATCGTCGCGATCGTGGAGGGCGACAAGCGGGCGTCCTCTTTGAGCAGATCCAAAATTTTCAACTTGAATTCGTCCATCGGGATCCCTCCTGAATACTTCCCATATTACATCATAAACAGGCGTCGTGAAAAGTAAGGCCGGCCAAAAAAGGTCCGCCCGCTTCGGCGTCCGCTTCGGCCGGCTTCCCGTTCATGACCGCGGCTTGCGCCCGGACGGCGCGGACGGCCGGCTCAGCCGCCGGATCACCTCGGTCCGCGACGTTTCGTCCAGCGCCAAATGAACCGTGAAACAGGAAGGACACAGATAGGTCGTAACCGCGAACGGGGCCGGCAGCACCGGCATTCCCAGCGCCTGGGCCGTCCGCGGCCGAAATTCGCCGGGCTGCACGGTCCATTCCCCGGTTTCCAGCATATATTCATGGCACTGGGGGCATTCCGGCGCGTTTTCCTGCCCGTCCAGCAGCCGTTCGACCGTCTCTTCCAATTGCAGCAGCTCTTCTTCCCGTTCCCCCCATTCGCCGTCCTCCGGCCAATCGATGGCTTCTTCGCCGGGACCTGCCGGGACATCTTCCTCGGCCGCATCCGCTTCTTCTTCCGCAGTCCGGTCGAGGCGGACCCGAACCGTCCGGTATCCGCCCAGCTCGTTGTCGCATACCGGGCACCGTTTATCCGGTTCCCGGCCTTCCCCCCGGGGAATCTCGCTTTGGCACCACGGGCAAACGATTACGGCCACTGTCAACCCTCCCTTGCCATATAAATGATGCCTAAAATAATAAAAACGGCCGCCAAAGCGAACAGCGTTCCCCACAAATATTTCATGCGTTACCTCCGTCGTTAACGGCCGCGCCGATCACATAGGAGAGCGAAACCGAGATGATCATGGCCGTCAGGCCGACGGCCCGGTTGTCTTTGGCGATTTCCTCGTCGATGCTGAACACCGGCGTTAGAAACTCGAACAGAAAATAGGCGGCAATGAGCAGCACGAAGCCGATGGCCGCCCACACCATGCTGGCGTAAATGGAGTCGTGGGCCTGAATGGAGAAGCGGAAAATGTTGCAGATGCCGAAAATTTTGCCCCCCGTGGCCAGCGCAACCGCGACATTGCCTTTGCGGATTTCCTCCCAGCAGTTGTACCGGGTGACGAGCTCGAAGCAAGACAAAAACACGATCAGCGCCAAAATGCCCACCGAGAAGTAAGCCAATGCGCCCAAATAAGGGTGCGCCATCAAGGAATCCACAATTTCCTGCAACGCGTTCTCCTCCCGTCACTGCAGCTCGGCGACCGTCACGCCGGCGCCGCCTTCTCCGTATTCGCCCAGCCGAAAGCGCTTGACGTGCTTGTGCCGCCTCAAGAAATCCTGAATGCCGCTGCGCAGCGCGCCGGTTCCTTTGCCATGGATCAAATACACCTGGTCCAGATTGGCCAGAAACGCCTCGTCCAGAAAACGGTCGACTTCCAGGATAGCCTCGTCCAGCGTCGCCCCTCTTAAGTCGAGCTCCATCCGGACCCGGTCCTCCCGCGTCCGCTTCACCGTCGCCGCAGGTTCCGGCTGTTTCGGCGGAGCGGCGGAACGGACCGGTTCGAGATCCGACCGCTTCACCTTCATTTTCATAATGCCGAGCTGAACGACCGCCTCGTCTTCGCCGGACAGCTCGACGACATAACCTTTCTGGCCGCCGAGGCTGTACACCTTCACTTCGTCGCCGGGCTCGACGCGGACCGCCTTGCCGCCCTGCCGGGCCGGGCGAAGGGACGGCGGCGCCGGCACCGCCTCCTCCAGCCTGCGCTTGGCTTCGTTCAGCTTGTGCTCCTTGATGGAGGCCCCTTCCTCCAGCGCCATGCGGCGCAAGTCGGCGATGATCTCCTCCGCCTGCCGCTTCGCTTTCGCCACCGACTGGCGCGCCTGCTCGCGGGCCTCCTCCATTAGCGACGCCTTCTGCTCCTGGAAGCGGCGCCGCTCGTCTTCGAGCTGCCGGCGCAGCGTCTCGACTTCGGCGCGCAGCCGCTGCGCGAGCTGCCGGTCCGATTCGGCCGCGATCCGGTCGCGCTCCAGCGAGGCGATCATGCGGTCGACTTTCAGCTCCTCCTCGCGGACTTCGCCGCGGGCGCGCTGAATGATCGCGGGCGGGAGCCCGAGCTTCTCCGCAATCGCCAGCGCGTTGCTGCGGCCGGGAACGCCGACGAGCAGCCGGTAGGTCGGACGCAGCGTCTCCATGTCGAACTCCATGCTGGCGTTGATAATGCCCTCGCGGTTGTAGGCGTACGCTTTCAGCTCGCTGTAATGGGTCGTCGCCACGATCCGGCAGCCGATGCCGTGCAGATGCTCGAGGATGGCGACGGCCAGCGCCGAACCTTCGGCGGGGTCCGTGCCGGCCCCCAGTTCGTCCAGCAGCACGAGGCTCCGCCCGGTCGCCCGGTTCAGGATGGAGATGATGTTCGTCATATGGCTGGAGAACGTGCTCAGGTTCTGCTCGATGCTCTGCTCGTCCCCAATATCGGCGTATACGCCGTCGAACACCGCCAGGCGGCTTCCGTCGTCGGCAGGGATGAACAGGCCGGACATCGCCATCAGGGTGAGCAGCCCGATCGTCTTGAGCGAGACCGTCTTGCCTCCCGTATTCGGACCGGTCACGATAATGGCCGTAAACGCCTCCCCCAGCTCGACATCGATGGGAACGGCCTGCTGTCCGGGAATGAGCGGATGCCGGGCCTTTTTCAGGCGGATTTTCCCTTCGTCGTTCATCAGGGGAAGCGTCGCCTGCTGGGCATCGGCCAACGCCGCTTTGGCAAAAATAAAATCGATGAAGCCCAGCGTGCCGGCGTCGGCCGTCAGCGCCTCGGCCTGCTCGCCGACTTTGGCGCTCAAAAGCCGCAAAATGCGCTCGATCTCCTTCTGCTCCCGAGCCCTCAGCTCGCGCAGCCGGTTGTTCAGCGCGACGACCGCTTCGGGCTCGATGAACAGCGTCGCGCCGCTGCCGGACTGGTCGTGCACGATGCCGCCGAAATGCGACCGGTACTCCTGCTTGACCGGAAGGACATAGCGATCGCCCCGCAGCGTAATGAGCGCCTCCTGCAGCATTTTCTGCACCGAGGAAGAGCGGATGAGGCTTTCCAGCTTCTCCCGGACGCGCCCTTCGCCGGTCCGGATCTCCCGGCGCAAGGAAGCCAGCTCGGGGCTGGCCGAATCGAGCACTTCGCCCTGCTCGTCGACGCACCGCCGGATTTCCTCTTCGAGCGGCTTCAAATCGAGCAGCGGCTCGCACAGATCGGTAAGCAGCGGCAGCTCGGCCTGCTCCGCGGCGGAAGCGACGTATCGCCGGATTCGCCGGGAACCAGCGATGAAATTGGCGATGTCCGCCAGTTCCGACGGGTTAAGCATCCCGCCCAGCTTGGCCCGGCCCAGCGCCGGACGAATATCGGCAATGCCGCCGAACGGCGGCGCTCCCTTCAGCGAAACCGCGCGCACCGCTTCATCGGTGGCCGCCAGCCGGCGCCGGACTTCGCCCAGATGCGAAGACGGGCGCAGCCGAAGCGCCTCCTCGCGGCCGAGCGCGGTGGCGGCGTATTCCGACAGCCGGCCGACGATTTTGCCGAATTCCAATGTATGCAACGCCTTGTCGTTCACGGCGCATGTTCCACTCCTCTCGCCCTTATTATAGCGAAAACGGCCGAACCTTGCGAAACCTTCCGCTCATAGCCGGAACAGAAACGGATACACTATAGTCATTACCGGACCCAACCGGTCAAATGCGATTCCGACAGGAGGAAAATGAGCAATGAACAACATTATCGGGCACATCGTCAGATTTGTCGTATCCGCGATCGTGCTGCTGATCGTCGGCTTTCTCGTTCCGCAGTTCACCGTGGGCAACTTCTGGAGCGCTCTGCTGCTCGCTTTGGTCATCGCCTTGCTGGGCTGGATCATCGAGGGCATTTTCGGCAAGCGAATCACCCCGTTCGGGCGCGGCATCGTCGGCTTTATCGCCAGCGCCCTGGTCATCTGGCTGGCGCAATTCGTCGTCGGCGGAGTGTCGGTGACGATTCTCGGCGCCTTGCTGGCCGCGCTCGTCATCGGAATCGTGGACCTGTTCATTCCGATAGCCAACCCGTTCCGGGCCGGAACGAACGGCAACCGCAAAGACTAAAAAGCCGGCCGCTGCCTGAAAGCCTCTGTTCCGCGGAACAGGGGCTTTTTGTCGCAGCGCTCGGCAGTCCTTGCGGCCGAACGTTCTCCGCCCGGGTTGTTTCGTCCCGGCCGCTCGCCTTTTTGTCACCGATTGTTCAAGTTCTCCCCCTCCGGGCCGCCATCCACGCGTCCGAAGATGTGCTACAATGACCGTGCTGGGAGTCGATCCCAATCGACCAAAGGGAGGGGAAAATAAATGAAAAGCAACAAATGGGCTGCGGCGGGCTTGCTGGCCGCTTTCGCGTTGACGCTGGCCGCCTGCGGCGGCAAAAGCGACAGCTCGGCCGGGGCGGGTTCGTCCCCCGAAGCGTCCGCTTCGCAAGAACTGGTGGTGAAAGCCAGCAACTGGAAATACGACCAAGCGACGTACACCATTCCGAAGGACACCCCGGTTCGCATTACGCTCGAGAACGACCAAGGGGCGCACGGGCTGGCCATCGACAAAGCCGGCGTCAAGCTCGACAGCGGCCATCCGTCGAAAGTCGTGAGCCTTCCCGCGGGGGAATACGACATGTACTGCAGCGTCATCTGCGGAACGGGCCACGCGCAGATGAAAGCGAAATTAATCGTGCAGTAGCGGAAAACGGATCCGGCAGGCATCAGCCGCCTGCCGGATCCGTTAATTTTCCAGCAAATCGATCCATTCGTTGAACTCGTTCTGCAGCTTCGCGTAATCTTCCTGCAGCGCCCGATGCTCGGCTTTCAGCTGAACGAGCTCCGCCTCGAGTCCGTCCGCCCGCGCTTGCAGCCGCCTGGCCTCCTCGTCGCGCCGCTGCCCGGCGGCGGCCGATTCGGCCGCCTTCTCCTCGGCTGCGGCGGCTTGCGCGCGGGCCGCCTCCAGCTCGCGCTCCGCGGCGGCCAGCTTCTCTTGCTGCCGCTCCATCTCGCGGCGCAGTTCCGCCGCCTCCGCTTCGGCCGCTTCGGCGCGCCGGCCGGCCTCGCCGCTGGCCCGCTCCAAAGCGGTCAGCCGCTCCCTGAGCTTGGCCGCCTCTCCGCTCTGCGCCCGTTCCCGCCCGGCCGCTTCCTGGAGCCGCCGGTCCAGCTCGTCGCGCTCCCGCTCCGCGTTCCGCCTCGCGGCCGTTTCCGCCTGAATCCGTTCGGCCGCCTGCTTTTCCGCCGCCTGGCGCGCCTGCTCCCGCTCTTCCGCCAAGCGGCGGTTCTGCTCGGCGGCGCGCTGCAGCCGGCGAACTTCCTCTTCCAGGCGAAGCCGGGTTTCCGCGGCTTCCTGCTCCAGACGGCGCCGCTCCTCCTGCAGGACGGCCTTCTCGGCCAGCTGCTCCTGCATCGATTGCAGCAGCTCCGCCTGCTGGTTCCGCAATTCCTGAAGCTGCGCGTCGGATAACTCCCGCAATTCCCGGACCTGCTTCTCGTGGCTGTCCTGCAGCTCCCGCAGCCGCTCGTCGTGGCGGGCCTTCAGCTGCTGCAGCTCCTCGCGGTGCCGCGCTTGCAGCTCCCGAAGCTCTTCTTCGCGGCGGGCGGCGAGCCGCCCGATCTCCGCTTCGCTTTTCTCGCGGTATTCCGACCACGCCGCGCGGAGCGCCGCAAGCTCTTCCTGCAGCCGAATCCGCTCGGCTTCCTCGTGCAGCAGCCGCTCGTTCTCCCGTTTCAGCCGCAGCATCTCGTCGGCCATGTTGACCGCGGCCAGCACGGCCAGACGAGGCAGATCCAAACGGGGGGAGCCGCTGGCGATTTTGTTCATCTGCTCGCTCACCAGCGCAGCCACCCGTTTCATGTATTCCGCGCTGGAGTGACCGGTCAGCGTGTATTTGGAACCGTATATGTCAACCGTAACGCGTGTCCGGTTATCCGCATTCACGGCAAGCACCTCCCCATCCGCATCCTTCAACACAAACGGCTTCGTCGCCTTCCAAGGACAGAGCATGTCGTTTCGGTCGGAGACCGTTCGGCATTGAACAGGCGTGAAGCTTGTAAATTCCGAACCGTTCAAAAAAGGCAGCGAATGACATTCGCGCCAATCGGCGTCTCCCTGTAATTCGCTGCCGCTCGTTTCGTTTCCTGCCTATTTCCGCAATTCGGCGCCGAAAGATTGTTCCAGCGCGGCCAACACGCGGGCCTGGGCGTCGGCCGCTTCCTCGTCGGTCAGCGTGCGCTCCGGATGGCGGTAGACCAGCGCGAACGCCACGCTTTTCTTCCCTTCGCCCAGCCGGTCCCCGGTATAGACGTCGAACAGACGGACCGATTCCAGCCATTCGCCGGCCGCCGCGCGGATCGCCGCCTCGAGCTCGCCGCCGGAGACGCCGCGGTCGACCACGACCGCCAGATCGCGCTCCACGGCGGGAAAGCGCGGAAGCGGACGGTAAGCGATCCGGCTGTCCGCCAGCGCATAGACCGAAGCCAGCTCGATTTCGGCCGCGAAGATGTCGGGCAGCCCCCAATCCCGCTGCAGCTGCGGATGAAGCTGGCCGACGAAGCCGATCGTCTCCGCGCCGGCCGGCGCCTGAAGCCGCACCGCCGCCGTGCGGCCCGGATGAAAGCCGGCCGGGCTCGCCGCTTCGAACCGGACCGAGGCGTTAAGGCCGAAGTACGCGAACAGCGACTCCAGGAGGCCTTTGGCGTCGAAGAAATCGTACGGCTCGGCTTGCCGGTTCCAGCCGGCCCCGTGCTTGAAGCCCGACAGGAGGAAGGCAAGCCGCGGTTTTTCCGACGGCTGGCGGACAAGGACCTCCGCTTCTTCCGCGTGATATACGCTGGCGATCTCGAACAGCGCGATATCGCCCGTTTTGCGCGACAAGTTGTACGCCGCCGCCTCGATAAGGCTTGGAAGCAGCGCCGTTCTCAGCACGCTGCGCTCTTCGCTCATCGGCATCGCCAGCGGAATCGGCCGGACGCCCCCGGTCAAGTCCGGGAACGGCTCCAGCCGGGCGGGCGAAGTGACGGAGTAGGAGACGGTCTCGTACAGCCCCGCATGCGTCAGCAGACTGCGGATTTCCCGGCGGATCGCCTGCGGCTTCGTCAGCGCGCCGGTCGTCGTCGGCCCGACGATGGGCGTGGCCGGAATTTTGTCGTATCCGTACAGCCGGGCCACCTCTTCGATCAGATCGACGTCGCGGGAAATGTCGCCGCGGCGCGTCGGCACCGCGACCGTCCAGGCGCCGTCCCCGTCCGGCTCGACGGCGAATTGCAGCCGGGACAGCAACGCGCCGACTTCATCCGCGGACAGCGCCGTCCCCAGCAGGCCGTTGACTCGCTCCAGCGCAAGCCGCACCTTCACCGGCTCCGGCACGCGAACCAGCGCTTCGGCAACGCCGCCCGCCACCCGTCCTCCCGCAAGGCCCGCGATCAGGCCGGCCGCCCGGTCGAGCGCGGGGCGGACGCGGGCGGGATCGACCTCCTTCTCGAAGCGCAGCGACGCTTCGGAGCGGAGGCCGAGCTGGCGCGACGTCCGCCGCACCGAACCGCCGTCGAAGCGGGCCGATTCCAGCAGAATGTCCGTCGTTTCGGCGGTCACTTCCGTGTTGGCTCCGCCCATGACCCCCGCCAGCGCGATCGGCTTCTCCGCGTCGGCGATGACCAGCATGTGCGGTTCCAGCTTCCGCCGCTGGCCGTCCAGCGTGACCAGTTCCTCGCCGTCTTCCGCCATCCGCACCCGGATCCGCCCGCCGGCCACCTTCGCCGCATCGAACGCGTGCAGCGGCTGGCCGTATTCGAGCATGACGAAGTTCGTCGCGTCGACGACGTTGTTGATCGGCCGGACGCCGGCGGCGATCAGCCGGTTCTGCAGCCACAGCGGCGACGGCCCGATGCGCACGCCTTGAATCAGGCGGGCCGTGTAATGCGGACACAAGTCCGGCGCCTCAACTTCGACCACAACCGGGCTTTGGCCGCCTGCCGCCGCAGCCGGCAGCTCCTTCCCGGGATCCGGCAGCGCGACCGGCCGTCCCGTCAGCGCCGCCGCTTCGTATGCGACGCCGATCATGCTCAGGCAGTCGGAGCGGTTCGGCGTCAAATCCAGCTCCATCACGTCGTCGTCGAGGCCCAGCACTTCCGCGATATCGCGCCCGACCTCCGTGTCGGCCGGGAGCACGAGAATGCCTTCCTGCTGCTCCTTCGGCAGCAGCTTGTCGTTCAAGCCGAGCTCCCGGGCGGAGCAGATCATGCCTTGCGATTCCACGCCTCTCAGCTTGGCCCGCTTGATGTGCACGCCCCCGGGCAGGCGCGCTCCGACGAGCGCGACCGGCACTTTCTGGCCGGCGGCCACATTGGGCGCGCCGCAGACGATTTGCAGCGGCTCCCCCTGTCCGGCGTCCACCGTGCATACGCGCAGCTTGTCGGCGTCGGGATGCTTGCCGCACGTCTGCACATAGCCGACGACGACCCCGCTGACCCCTGCGTTGCGGGAGACGACCGCGTCGATCTCGATGCCGCCGCGCGTCATCCGTTCGGCCAGATCTTGCGGCGAAACGCCGCTCAAGTCGATGTATTCGTTCAGCCATCGGTAAGATACTTTCATCGGGATGCTCCTTTCGTGCACCGCGCCGCAATGATCGGCATTGCTAATGCGCGGCTGCACCCTTTTGGGCGCGAATTCGTTCGGCTTTACGCTTCGGCGAGCCGGCCCGTGCGGGCGAACTGGCTCAAAAACCGGATATCGCTGTTATAGAAATGACGGATATCGTCGATATCGTATTTCAGCAGCGCGATGCGCTCGATCCCCATTCCGAACGCGAAGCCGGTCACCTGCTGCGGGTCGTATCCGCCGTACTCCAGCACTTTCGGATGCACCATGCCGCAGCCGAGAATTTCCAGCCAGCCGGAATGCTTGCACATCCGGCACCCCCGCCCGCCGCACTGGACGCAGCTGACGTCCACCTCGGCGCTGGGCTCGGTAAACGGAAAGAAGCTGGGGCGCTGCCGGATTTTCGCGCCGGCCCCGAACATCTCGCGGGCGAACTGCAAGAGCGTCCCCATCAGGTCGCTCATGCGGATGCCCGGTCCGACGACGAGTCCCTCGACCTGATGAAACATGAACGAGTGCGTCGCGTCGTCGTCGTCGCGGCGATACACTTTGCCGGGGCAGATGATCTTGACCGGGGTTCGGCCCCCGGCCGCCCGCATCGCCCGGATCTGAACCGGCGACGTATGGGTCCGCAGCAAAATTTCGTCGGTCAGGTAGAACGAATCCTGCATATCGCGCGCCGGGTGGTTTTTCGGCAGATTGAGCGCTTCGAAATTGAAGAAGTCGGTTTCCACTTCCGGACCTTCCGCAATCGTATAGCCCATGCCCAGAAAAATATCTTCGATCTCCTGCGCCACCTTGTTCAGCGGATGAACGGCCCCGATCCGCGGCCCCTTGCCCGGCAGCGTAACGTCGATCGTCTCCGCCTGCAGCCGCCGGCCGGTTTCCTCCTGCTCGAACGCTTCCTGCTTGCTTTCGATCACCGCTTCGATGGCGGCGCGGACTTCGTTGGCCAGCTGGCCGATGACCGGACGCTCCTCCGCGGCGAGCGCTCCCATGCCGCGCAAAATTTCGGTTAGCTGGCCTTTCTTGCCCAAATAGCGCACGCGAAGCTCGCTTAGCTGCCCGGGATCGGACGCGTTCCCGAGCTGTTCCAGCGCCTCGCGGCGCAGCGCTTCGAGCCGGTCTTTCATATCGAATCTCTCCTTGTTCGGCGAAAATAAAAAGCCCCTTCTCCCGGAAGGGACGAAAGGACCGTGGTACCACCCTTGTTCGAAAAGCGATGCGCCGTTCCCGCCGTACGCGGCGGACCGTGCCGGGGCCTCAGCTTTTCCTCTGCGCGGCGTAACGGGCCGCATACCGGTTCCTCCTACTGCGACCGGCGGCGGGCCGGGGTTCAGAGGACAGCTCCGGAGTGAATTTCGGCAGCCTGATTTCCTGGGAACGCTCGCAGTCTCCGGCGTCCCCTCCCTGGCAGGAAGGCGCTGCGTACTTGTCTCCATCGTCGCGTTTGCCTGTTTTATCAACCATTATAGGCGAAGTTCGGCCTCAGGGCAAGCCGGCGTCGGCCTTCCCGCCGGCGGATTCGGCTGCCGCTTAGGCCGGCCGCTTGCGGAACAGCGCGACAATCAGCGCCAGCACGCCGGCGGCGAGTCCCGCGATCGCCAGCCCGAGCGTCAGCGGATCGCGGCCGCTCGCGCCGGCGGATGCCGCTTGGCCGCTGCCGTCCGCGCCTTGCGCCGTCACCGACGTCACCGACGCCGGCGTATCGGAATCGGTACCCGGCGCGCCGGTCCAGTCGACGACGGTGCCGTCGGAGTACGTCTGATGCGCCTTCCACACCAGCTCTTTCGCGTCGGCGGCCACTTTGCCCTGAAAGTTGAACTGGCCGAATTCCGTCGGCCCCAAGCCTTGGCCGTCCGCCTTCCAGGTGACGGACACGATTTTGCCGTCGGCGTTCTTCTCCGTTTCGTACGTCCAACCCGGCTTCGGCTCGAACCGCGAGACGTCCACGCCGTCCGGAACTTCCAGCTTCACCTGCGTCGTCGACACGTTTTCTTTCTCGGACGGCACGCGGACCGTGAACACCTGATAGGAATTCGCCGGCACCGCGCCCGGCTGCACGGTCACATGCGCGCTGGCGACCCCGGCGAATCCGAGCGACAGCAGCAGCGCGAGCGTGAAAGCCATCGTTTTTTTCATGGGAACTTCGGACCTCCTTGGACCAGAAATGTTACGTTCCCAGTGTAGTCCGATCCCGCCGATTGCACATGACTCCAACGGGCTAATCCCGTCCGCCCGATATGTCCAAACGGTGACGATCACGGGCGGCCGCCGGCGCCGTACCGCCCCTTCCCTTTCAGGAAAGGCCGGGGTCCACCAGCCCGGACTCGTACGCGTACCGGGTGAGCTGGACCCGATTGCCGAGATGCAGCTTCTGCAAAATGTTTTTGAGGTGGTTTTTGACGGTGTGCTCGGACAAGCCGAGCGTCTGCGCGATGTCCCGGTTCGTCTGCCCGCGCGCCACCTCCAGCAAAATTTCCTTCTCCCGCGGAGTCAGCCCTTCGCGCCACGGGTCCGGCTGTCCCCCGGCTCCGCTTTCCGTCCGCGCCGCGGGCTCCGTCCTTGGCGCGCGGGCGGCGAACTCGCGCAGAATGGACAGCGCCAGATCGGGATTCATCGGCGCGTCGTCGAGCGCGATCGCCCGCAAATATTCCCGCCAGGCGGACGGGTTCAAGTTTTTGAGAAGGTAGCCCTGCGCACCTTTGCGGATCGCTTCGAACAAATGGGCGGCATCGTCGGATACGGTGACGATGACGATCTTGAGCCGCGGATAGGCGGACTTGATCGCTTTGACCGCCTCCAGTCCGCCCATTCCCGGCATCGAGATGTCCATCAGCACCAGGTCCGGCATCGCTTCGCCGACCAGGCCGAGCGCTTCTTCGCCGCTCGCCGCTTCGCCGACGACGGCGAAATCCGGATCGGACGCCAGAATCGTCCGCATCCCTTCCCGCGCATGCTTGTGATCGTCGACGAGCATGACCCGAATCGGCTGGACCATCGCTCATTCTCCTTTCCTAGCGCACCGCAACGTTTGGCATGGGTTACTGCGGCTGCGCGGTTTGCTTGATCAGTTCGGCGACGGTCCGGTCTCCCCGCCGATAGACGGCGAACGACCAGCCCACCCGCTTCGCCCGATCCTCCACCATCCGCAGGCCGAATGTCCCCGGCCGGGTCCAGGCGTCGTCGGGGAGACCGACACCGTCGTCCTCCACCGCGCAGCGGAAACCGCCGCCGTCCAGCGGTTCGCCGATGACGACGACGTTCGACGCCCGGGCGTGCTTGCGCACGTTGACGAGCGCTTCGCGGAGGCAGGCGTACAGCTCCACCTTTTCCTTCCCGGTCAGGCTGCCGTCGGGAATCGTCCAGCGGAATTCCGCCTTCGCTTCCAGCATGTTCGCCGTCTCGCCGAGCAGCTCGCGCAGCGGCAAGACCCAGCCGGCTTCGGCGGGCGAAGGCTGCCGGCGCAGACGGTCGATCGCCTGCCGGACGTCTTCGTGCATGACCCGGACCGTATGGCGCAGCTGCTCCGACAGTTCGTGAACCGGCCCGTCGCAAGCCGTCCGATCCAGTTGGTCGAGCTTGACGGCCAGCAGGAACAGCGACTGGGAGATGCCGTCGTGCAGTTCCCGCGCCAGCTTCTCCCGCTCTTCCAGCGCCGCTGCCACGGCTTGCTCCCGGCGCAGCGCTTCCTGGGACTCCTCCAGCTTGCGAAACAACCCGCGGACCAGCGTCAAGGTGACGATCAAAATGATAAACGGCGCGAGCCAGTTGCCCAGTTCCATGGACAGATAAGGCAGCAGAAGCGTGTGGCGCAAATATTCCCACAAGCCGATTGTCAGCGTCGGAATCCACAGGATGAGCCACTTGATTCTCCGGTTGTCCATCCGTTCTTCCCGCCCTTTCCCGCCTTATTCGCTCCGCGCGGCGTCTCCGGCAGGCCAGGCCGCCTCCCTGCCCCCGGACGGCCCGATGTGTCAATACAGGCGGAACGACGTGGTGCGGACGATCTCGTTGTCCTGCCCGTCCGTCACCCGCACCTGCGCCTCCCATTTCCCGGGGAATGGGAGATAAGGCCCTTCCGCCTGGTACGTCGCTTTCACATACCCGGTGAAAGCGTCCGGTTCCGGGTCCTGGTAAGGCGCAATCGGCACTTCGATCCAGCCGAATTCCGGCCGGCCCGTCGGCTGCAGCCGCAGCTCGACTTTTTTCGGCCGGCCCGTCTGCTCGGGCAGCCATACTTTGACAATGAACGTATTCGTCCCCGGCGCGCGCGGCGAAATTCGCAGCGTCAAGTGCATGTCGGTGCCCATCTGGTGGTAGTACAGCGGCTCGTTGGCCGGCAGCGGATTCTGGTACGTCAGCACGCCGACGCACAGCACGATCGCCGCCATCAGCCCGGCGTCCGCGCGGAGCAGCGCGCCTTGCGGAAGCCGGCCCCGGCGCAGCCGGCGGCGGATCAGCAGCGCCAAGACGGCGACCAGCACCGTCAGCGCCGCCTTGGCGATCAGCCATTTGCCCCAGGACGTATAGAGCAAATAGTTCGGCGCGGGCAGGAAACGGAGCGTGGCGACAATTCCCGTCGCCCACAGGACGAGAAATGAAGCGAGCGCCCAGCGGGAGAACGCGAGCGCGAAGCGGCCGGCTTCCTGCCGGTCCGACCGCCACAGCAGCAGGAGCAGCAGCAGGCCGCCGCACCAGAGCGAAGCGGCCGCCAGATGGACGAAGTCCAAAGCGACCGTATAGCCGACCGGTGCATAGGCGGCGGCATGGCCGCTCCACGCTTCCGCAAGCAGCGCCAGCGCCGCCCAGGCGATCCGCCAGCCGGCGCCCAGGCGGGCGAGAAGCAGAGAAGCCGCGGCCAGCAGCAGCTCCGCGATGTACAGCCGGCCGACCGTCGTGGACGTCGCGATCCGGCCCCATTCGGACAGCGGCTCGCCTTCACCCAGCGAAGACAATTGAAAGAACACGTAGAAAATCGTAGCGAGCAGCGCGTATTTCGAGCCCGCCCCGATCCATTTCTCGCGGACTTCGCGCAAGCCGGCCGGCGCTTTCCGCCACAGGCTCCACAGCATAAGGCCGGCCATGGCCAGCCATCCGGCATAGTAGGCGACCCGCGAAGCATAAAACAGAAAATCCTGCAAAGTCAGCCCGCCGCCGGCGGAGCCGTGGTGATGCTCGTGCCCGACCTGAACGTGCGGATCCAGGCTTGCGGCGTCCGTTGCCGGCGGCGGATTGCCGACCGTGAACACGTAAGCGCCGGATACCGGGTGGCCGTCGGCCGATATGACCGAATAGGACACCGTGTAGTGCCCTTCGCCCAGCGCCGGAAGCGCCAGCTTCAGTCCTGTGCCGCCCTGGATGCGCTCCGGCTTGCCGCCCGCGACTTGCCGCGACCGCTCGTCCAACACCTCGAGGCGGGCGCCGGCGGGATCGAGCCGCTCGTTGAAGACGAGCTCCACCGCCGGCGGACTCCGGTCCAGCCTGGCGTCCTGGACAGGCGTCGCTTTCTCCAATTCCGCGTGCGCCTGAACCGAAGGGACGAACCAGACAGCGGATAGAAACAGCCAGCCGGCCAGCAGCGCGGCAAGCCGCAGCGGCGCCGGCATCCACTTGCGATCAACGCAGCCGATCAACACGTTTTCCTCCTTGGCATCCCGCCGATGGGTCTGGGGCGGCGACGCAGCATCCGGGCTACGGGGACTTCTGCTCGCCGATCCGTTATTGACCGGCAAGGGTCCGTACGGCGCATACATTCTGAAATGCTGCGCCCGCGACGAAATTCGCGGGCTTGGCAACTTTATCGTACCCGAACGCGGCAACCTGTTCAACTTTGTCGGCGTCAAGACGCTGTCCGGTCAATTCCCTCGGACGGAAAAGGCCTATCGGCGGCAAATCGTCCCGCCTAAACCGGGGCAATCCGCAATCCCTCTCCAGACTAGCCGATTCGCCGGCGCCGGTCATGACCCGAAAGGGCTACTCGCGGCGCCGGATGCGGCGATTCCCGGAACTTTCGGCGGCTTGCCGGCGCCGCAGCGCGTCGGGCCACCAGTCGGCCGCGGCCGGCGGGCATCCGCGGTCGTCCGGCCATACGTACACCCAGCCCGACACAGACGGATCGTCGGCATCCGTCGTCCAGACGCGTTCGTAGTCGTTGAGCGCTTCGATGCCCCGAAAATCTTCCAGCTCGTCCAATGCCGGAAGCCCCTCCGCGTCAATGTCCAGCCACAGGCCCCGAACTTTCGGCTCCCCTCCGGTTAAGGAAGGCGCGTTCGGCAGAACGACCGCCGGGTACGGGCCGGCGTCGACGAGCCGTCCGGCGATGCGTCCGGGGCGGACCGAGCGGACAAAGGGCCGGACAAGCGCATGGTTGGACAAGCCCGGCAGCAGCGAGCCGTATACGAACACGCGAATCCGATGCTCGTCCGGACGGATGACAGGCCGTTCTTGCCGGTCGTCCGGTTCGCGGGTCATCGTCCATCCCCCTTTTCTTCAACCAGCCGCCGCATCCGCAGCCCTGCGGCCAGCAGGGCGATGCGGCGTTCCTGCGCCGCCAGAGCGGCCATCGCCTCGCGCATGTCCGCCAGACGGAACCGGACCCGGTCGCCCGGCTTGAGCTGACCGAGCCGGGGGAGATCGGCGGTGAGGACGTGCGCAGCGACCGGGTACCCGCCGGTCGGCTGGCAGCCCGCCGCCAGCACGATCGGCTGCCCGTCCGGCGGGATCTGCACCGTGCCCGGCGCGACGCCGTGCGACACCGGCTCGGCCGGGCGGCTGCGGCGAAGGGGCGCGTTCGCCCGGAGGCGGATGCCCATCCGATCGGACGACGGATCGACGCGAAACGGCTCGGACAGCAGCAGCCGCTTCGCTTCTTCGGTGAAGTCGTCCCAGTCTTTGCCGGGCAGCAGGCGCAGCAGCCCCGCCGGTTCGCCGTCCGCCGGGGCGAGCCGGGGCACGGCGGCGGCGAAGCGGTCGGCCGCCCAGCGCCGGCCGTTCCGGCGCGCCTGCTCGCGGAGCCGGGCCAGCAGCGGGACGAGCGCCTGCGGCGGCTCGCCGCCCGGCAGCGCGTCCCCGGCGGCCAGCGCCCGCCCGCGATAGCCGCCGAAGCCGGCGCGCGCGTCGGTGCTGCGGCTGCCGAGCGCCTCCGGCACCTGGAAGCCGCCGCACCAGGCCAGGTACGCCCGGCAGCCGGATACGGCGCGGCCGAACGACAGCACCGCCCCCGGCGCCATGTAGAAGGCGCAGCCGACGGGCAGCGGCTCGCCGTCGAGGCGGGCGTCCAGATCGGCCCCGGCGATCGCCGCAATTCCTTCGCGCTCCGCGCGGAACTTTCCGCCCGCCAGCGTCAGCTCCAGGGCGGCCGCCCCTTCCGGGTTGCCGGCCAGCAGGTTGGCCGTGCGCAGCGCCTCCCGGTCCATCGCGCCGCCGGCGGAAACGCCGTACGCCCGCCAGCCGGGCCGCCCCAGATCCTGCACGGTCGTCATGAAGCCCGGCTCCAGCACGGTCAGCGCCGCATGTTCCGCCTGAGAAACCGGCGCGGGTTGTCCCGCCGGCCCGGTTTGCTCGGTCGGCTGGGGCCGCACGGTCTGCGCCGGCTGCCGGATCTGCGCGGTCCGATCGGCCCGATCCGGCCGGTCCCGGTCCGATGCTTTCGGCTGCGGGCCGTCGCCGGCAATCGGCACGAACTTCACCCGGTCGCCGGGTCGGATCGGGAAAGGCGCATCCGCTTCCGGACGAAACAGCCGCATCGGCGTCCGGCCGACGATCTGCCACCCGCCGGGCGAGTCGACCGGATAAATGCCGGTTTGGCGCCCGGCGATGCCGACGGAGCCGGCGGGCACGCGGACGCGGGGCGTCGGCTTGCGCGGCTGGGCCAGCGGCTCCGGCAGCCCTTGCAGGTAGGGAAATCCCGGCGCGAAACCGATCATCGCCACCTCGTATTCCGCCGAGGCGTGCAATTCGATGAACCGCCGCTCGGAAAGACCGCTTCGGGCGGCGGCTTCCTTCAGATCCGGCCCGTCCGCACCGCCGTACCGGACCGGCACTTCCACCACGCGGAAATCGGCCGCGGCAGGAGGGCGAAACCGCTTCGCCCGTTCCGCCAGCCATTCCGCCGCCCGCGCCAACACATGCCGGCCGTCCTCTTCGAACCAGCGCGGCGGCATCCGCTTCAGTTCCGGATACACTGCAACCGAATCGTAGGCCGGCGCGCAATCGGCAATCCAGCCGCCGGCCTGCTCGCGGAGCCAATCCGCCAGCCGCGCAAGCTGCGGCGGGGTCAGCGGCGGCGCGGAGGCAGATTGCCCGCGCTTCAGGAGCAGCGCCGAATCCCCCAGCGGAAGCACAGTCCATGCCGGAACCGTCGGGTTGTCCTGTGGCCTTGTCGACATTCGCGCCCTCCCTTTCGGCCGCAGCCGATTTTCCGTTTGCGCGGCGTCGCGCAAAACGGCTACAATCGATTTATAACGGCTGTGCAGCCATCTGTTGCTTCCATTTTACGACGGGTCGGGCGGTCCGTCCAAGCGGCCATCGGCCTGTCGGAATGCGAAGCGCCGGCCTGCACAAGGAGGCGCAAAAAATTCATGGAAACTTACGAATTGGCCCTTTTGCATTTGATTCAAGGCGCGGCCGACCGGCCCGTTCCGTTCTCGCGGGCGAAACTGATGGTGGTGTCGGAATACGGTACCCGAATGTGGTATATCGATGCGGAGGGAATCCGCGATGCGGCGCTGCTGAACCATTACGCGAAGTCCGAGGAGATCGGCGTGCGCGTTCGGGCGACGACGATCGGCGGGAAGAAGCTGGAGGGGGACGGTTTTTTCCATCCGAACCCGCAGCACCGGTCGGCCGCCATACGCGGCAACGGGGAATTGGCCGGCTACGAGGAATAGCCGGCCCGCTTCATTCCAGATTCAGCGCCTCCCAATCCAACCCCAATCGTCCGGCCAAATACCGCATGAATGCCAGCCATTCCAAATGCTGGACGTATTCGAGCGCCGAGCGGACCGCTTCATCGCCGACATCGCGCCGCGCCTGCATCGCGACCAGATCCGCGAACAGATACGGATTCCACGCGCCTTGGCGCTCCAATTGCCGCAAGCCTTGCGTGGCCGCCGGATCGGCGAGCGAATTCCGGCTCAGCAGCTGCCCGAGCCAGGCGGACGCCCGCGCCTGCAGCTTGTCGTACGCCGGGTGGTGACCGGTCCGCCTGAACCAGTATTTGGCGTTGTCGAAGTCGCCTTCCCGGCGGTGGACGATGCCGTGCAGCGCATAAGCGGTCGGATTCTCCTCATGCTGCACCAAATCGTGCGCGGCCTGATAGTTGTCGTTCCACAGGTGCAGCGCCGCTTTCAGCGCGAGAACGGCTTCCGCGCCGCCCGGCCCATCCGCGTCCGCCGGCTCATCGGGCAAGGCCGCGATCTCCGCGTCCAGCCCCGGATGCCAAGGTCGCTGCGGCGACAGGGAAGCATATCGGTCCCATTCCCGCAACCTGGCGATCCATTCCGCATATTTGTCCAAACCCGCTGACATCGCACAAGCCTCCATTTCGCCACTCCGATTCTCGTTCCATAGCATAGCGGAAGAACGGGGCATTGTCGAGCGGGCGCCCGATTATACGGGATTCAAAGCGCTATCCTTTCACCGCTCCTTCGATCAGCCCGGAAATCAACGATTTCTGAAAGAGGAGCACGATCAACAACAAAGGGACGACACTGATCACCGAGCCCGCCATAATCAGATGATAGGGCGTATTGTTGCTGTCCTCCAGCGCTTTGATCGCGACCGGAAGCGTCATATGTTCCCAGGAGCGCAGAACGACCGTCGGCCACATGAAGTTGTTCCATTGCTTCACAAACAGGATGATGCCGAGCGCAGCAAACGCCGACTTCAGATTCGGCAGAATCACTTTGCGAAACAGGGCGAACTCGGAACATCCGTCGATCCGGGCCGCTTCCATGATCTCGTCCGGAAGGGCACTGCAATATTGCCGCATAAAAAAAATACCGAAAGCACTGGCCAATTCCGGAAGAGCCACCCCCCAGATGTTGTCGATGAGGTGCAGCTTCTTATAGATGACGAATAAGGGAACCATCGTGGTTTCCGGCGGAATCATGAGAGACGCCAATACAAAAACAAAAAGAATCCGTTTGCCGTAAAACTTGTATTTGGCGAAAGCAAAACCTCCCAAACTGCAGAAAACGAGCGCCGCGGCGGTATAAACCGACGAAAGCAGAAGGCTGTTCCAAGTCACGATGCCGAAGCCCCTTTCGCCGATCAGTTCACGGTAATTGCTCCAGTGCAGCTGTTTCGGAATCCACCGCGGAGGGTTGACGAATATTTCGCTGATGTCCTTGAGCGAAGAATCCAGCAGCCAGAAAAGCGGGAACATCATCAACGCAGACAGGACAAGCATAAGCAGGAAAGCCAGCGCAGAAGCCCATTTCCCCGGGCTCCTTCCATACCTGGCGGGCTTGCCGAGCGACTGAGAGGTTTCCATCCGTTGTCGTCCTCCATCCTTGCGCAAAAGCTATTTTCTGTCGTCCATTAACCGCATTTGAATGAGCGACACCGCCATCATGAGAATGAAAAAGCAGACCGCGATCGAGGAAGCATAGCCGAAGTTGAAATTTTGAAAGCTTTCGTTGTAAAGCATCAGCACCGGGGTCACCGTCGAGTCGAGCGGACCGCCCTTGGTCAGCACGTACGGCTCCGTAAACAGCGAGAAAGTGCCGATCGTGGACAGCACGGTGCAGAACAACAGCATGCGCTTCACAAGCGGCACCGTGATGAGAAAGAAGCTCTTGACTTTGGTGGCGCCGTCGACGCAAGCGGCTTCGTACAAGTCTTTCGGTATGCTCTGCAGCCCGGTCAGCAAAAGCAGCATGTTGTATCCGAGCCAGCGGTACAGCACCATCAGCGCCACCGTAATGCGAGCCCACCAGGGCGAGTCAAGCCAGGGAATCGGGGTGCGAATCCAACCCAGATTGCGGAGCAGCGTGTTCACCAGCCCGTCCTGGGTGCTAAACAGCAAAACGAAAATAAAGGACACAGCGATGACCGAAACAAAGTTCGGCACAAACAGCGCCATCCGAAAAAAACCTTTGCCTATCATCCAGCCGGCATTCAGCAAGCTGGCGAATATCAGCCCCAGAAACAGCATGATCGGCACATACATCAGAAAGATCACCGCACTGTTCCATAAAGACAGCCAGAACGTCCGATCGTGGAACAGCGCGACATAATTTTCAAGACCGATGTAGGATTTCGCCCGGGCTCCGTTCCAGTCCGTAAAACTGATGTCGAAGGAATACAGAATCGGATACAGCGAGAAGACGAAAAAAAGCAAAAAGTACGGAAAAATGTATAAATAGGGGATGCAGCGAATTTGCCATCTCCAAAAGCCGTTTTTCATACCTTCCCTCCATCGGAATTCGTTCGGCAAAGAAAATCGGGTATCCAATCGTTCAATGATCCGGATACCCAATGATGAGGTTCACTGCCGGTTGCCCGCTAGATTATTTTCTCTTTGTTTTCTGGCGCAGTTCGTCCGCCATTGCTTTCAGCGCCTGATCCGACGGCGTGTTGTTCAAAAAGATTTTCGCCCATACGTCCGTCATCAGTTTGTTGGCCAGCGGGAAATCGGACTGGTACGCAAGCGGATATGTTTTCTTGAGCGATTCGGCATACACTTGGCGAATCGGCTGATTGTTGAAATACGGCGACGGTTCGTTCATGACCGGATCCGAGTACACGGTGTTCAACGAAGGGAACAAGCCCGCCTTCGTCATCATATTGATTTGCGAAGTTTCTTTGCCGAGCATGAATTCGATAAACTTCCATGCTTCTTCCGGATGTTTGGAATTTTTGTTGATCGCCAGATTGGAACCGCCCTGGTTCGCGCCGGCATAAGGATCGTCTTTGGACCATTTCGGCATCAGCGTCACGGACCATTTGCCCTTATCGTTCGGCGCGTATTGATGCTCGATCAGCGCGTCGTGCCAGGAACCGCCTACAATGGTTGCGATTTTGCCGTCGCCGATCGCATTGGCCCAAGGATCCGTGTTGGCGCGGGCGTCGTATACCAAACCTTCCTTCTGCATTTTGACCAGATAATCGACAATTTCCTTCACTTCCGGCTTGTCCACGGTCACATTGCCCTGCTTGTCGAAGTACCAAAGTCCTCGCTGCCACATCATGGATTCGAACATGCGGTTGCTCGAGTTCGTCTTCGAGTCCCCGTACATAAAGGCTCCGGTTTTCTCTTTGATCTGCTTGGCCGCTTGGTAATAATCCTCCCAGGTTTGGATCTTCTTCGCGACTTCCGCCGGATCGGTCGGCAAGCCGGCTTTCGCAAAATAATCGTTGCGGTAGAACATGACGACAGGACCGCTGTCCCACGGCATTGCGTAAATTTTACCGTCCTTCGTCGCATCCTCCCATTTGTAGGCATTCATTTTGTCTTTGTACGGCTGCACTTTCGACGTGATATCGAGCAGGGAATCGATCTGCACCATTTGGGAGAGGTTGGTCGATTCCAGCGCGACAATATCCGGAACGGCATCGCTCGTGTTGGACGCAATCAGAAACTTCTGGTACAAATCCGTCGATTTCATCAATTGAAATTCGACGTCGATGTTCGGGTATTGCTTTTTGAATTCATCCATATTCGCGTCCAATCCGATTTTGGCCGAGTCCCAAATCCATACGACCAATTTGACCCGCTCTCCCGAACCCGCCGACTTTCCCGATTCGGCCGGCCCGGCCTCCGAAGCACCGCCGGCTCCCGAGCTGCCGCAAGCGCTTGCCAATAAAGCCAGCGTCAGCAGCAGGAGCAAGGCAGTTAAACGCTTTCTACGTTTCCATGTTCTCATCTGCGTTGTCCCCCTTATGGATGATGCTTCTTTATCTTAGAGCTTTTGAAAAGATTGTCGTACCGACAATTGTTCGCGCAAGGGTGCACTTTTTTTCGAAAAACAAACGGCCTCCCGCCGATCGGGCAGGAGGCAGTGCGATTTTGTTCGATCTTGTCGTCATTTTGTTTGATGGCGGTACTGCCCCGGCGTCATCGACGTGCCTTTCTTGAACCATTTGGCAAAATATTTCGTATCGCCGATCCCCACTTGCTCAGCGATGTCATCCAGCCGGAAGGACGTCGTCCGCAGCATGCGCTTCGCCTGTTCCAATTTGCGGTTCGTAATGAAGGAAATCAGGCTCTCCCCCGTCGTCTCCTTGAAAATCGTGCTGAAATAACTGCGGCTGACCCCGATCCTGTGCGCGATTTCCGACGCCCTCAAATCCCGGTCCAAATGCCTGTCGATATAGTCGATCGCTTTCAGAACCACTTCTCTGTGCAGGTCGTTCCGGATCGGATAACGCCGCTCGATTTCCCTCCATCGGTACAGCTCATGCACTTTCTCCAGCCATTGCTCCGGAGAGGACAAAGCCCCCGTCTTTCTCCATTCGAGACCGGGCTCGGAACGTTTCAACCGGGCCAGATCCGCTTCGAGCTCCGCCGCGTCCTCGTCGCGAGCCATCATATAGGCGCATGCATCCTGTCCGGCGCGAAATACCGGCCGGTCGGCCGGAAACGCTCGCAACAGTTCGCCCAACCTTTTTTCTCCCCCGTTTGTGCCGTTTATGAAAAGCTGGTACACGTACCCGCAGGAATGGGCCCGTTTCCATTGCCGAGCCAGCCAGTCGCGGATCCGTTCCGCAGCCGACCGATTTCCGTCCGCAAGCCACTCCGTAACCGCTTCTTCCAGCGCGAAGGGCGAATGCCCGCGCTGCGCCTTCGCGCCTTGATTCCGCAGCTCGGCCTGTATTCTCGCCAGGCAATCCTCCATCTGGCTGTCGTCGAGGCTGGTCTTCAGGATAAAATCGGAGATGCCGATACGAATTCCTTCCTTGGCGTAGCTGAAATCGTTATAGCAGCTCAAGAACAAAATTTTCGTTTCGGGCTGCACCGCTTTAATTTTTTTGGCCAACTGAATGCCGTCCAGTTCCGGCATCACGATATCCGTGATGACAATCTGCGGACGATGCTCCAGAAATCGCTCCCAGCCCAGACTGCCGTTCGGCGCGTCCGCAACGACGCGCATGCCGTATTTCGACCAGTCCACCGTCATGCGGAGCCCTTTGCGGACCAACAGCTCGTCGTCCGCTATCAACACCTTCAAGGGAGCGTCGCTTCGGTTATTTTCGGCCATACGAAAATCACCTTGGTTCCTTGATTTCTTGCCGACTGCACGCGGATGCCGTATTCGCCGCCAAAATGGAGCTTGAACCGCTCGTCGACGTTCCGGATTCCGACCCCCCGTTTTCCGGGATTTTGCCGGCCTGCAGCGATATCATCCAAATACTCCGGTTTAATGCCCATCCCGTCGTCGGTCAATTCCGCTCTCATCACGTTGCCCGAGCACTCGATCGCCAGCCGGATATGGCCTTGGCCGTCGATAAAGCCATGGAAAAACGTATTTTCCAGAAACGGCTGGAAAACGAGCCGCGGGACCAAACACTCCCGCAACTGCGGATCCATCCGCAGTTCAAATTCGAAAACTTCGCCATAGCGATATTTCTGGATTTCCAGGTAATGCCGGACATTCTCCAATTCGTCCTTCAGCGGCACCAGCACTTGGGTGAAGTTAAAGCTGCCTTTCATAACCGCTACAAGGTGCCCCAGCATCTTCTGAATGTTCGTCTGCTTCGACAGCTTGGCCATCCATTGAATGCTGTTTATTGTATTGAAAAGAAAATGAGGATTGATTTGGGAATGAAGCATCCGCAGCTCGGCTTCGCTTTTTCGCTTTTCCGTGTTTTTGATTTCCTGCACCAAATCCCGGATTTGGTCCGCCATCCGATTGAAAGACTCGCTCAAAAATCCGAATTCGTCAGCCGTAAAAACGGGCGTTCGGATCGACAGCTCTCCTTGGCCGAATCTGCGCATCGATTGCGTCAGCTTGTGGATCGGCCTTGTGAAGCGATAGGACAACAAGCCGGCGAGCATTAGACCGAACAAAAGCGCAATCAAGGCTACCCACAGCGTATATTTCATAACGGCGTCCGAAAGCTCGTAAAATCGGCCGCGGGCCATACGGGCTTCCACAATCAGATCCTCCGAATTAAGGCGCTCCCTCCATACGATGTCGTTCCCGGCAGGCTTGAAATCGCTTGAAGTCCGCAGAAGAATCCGGCCGGAAACGTCCTGGATCTCCACATGCGAATGGGTGTCGGATTCGAACGACTGAAACAGAGCCATAATATCATCGGCTTTCATATCGATCAATATTTTGCTGTCTGCCGGCAGACCGAACCGATTTTGGATCGGAACGACGAGGCTGATGACGTAGTTCACGGTGGTGGACGAATAATAATCCGGCCGGTGAATCGTAATGAGCTTTTTGGAAACATCGGCGGCGGCTTGCCAAAAGTCCGACTGCAGCAAGCGGTCGGCCTGAACGGAGTCGCTGCCCAGAACTTTTCCCGAAGGCGTGACGATGTTCACGCTCAGGATGTTCCCATTTTCGTGCGACGACAAGAAGCTTTTGAACGCTTTTTCCTCCGTGTATAATTTGTACGTATCCGGCGGGCCGTCTTCGATCAGAATCGGCGTGGTCACCAAATACGTCAAGACGTACCCGGTAATATTCTCCATTTGCCTAAGGTTCGTATCCAGAATAATTTTCATCTGCTGCACCGCATAGTTGCCGTAGCTTCCGTACTGCGTATTGACAATTTGCGAGGAATGCCTGTAAGAGAAAAATCCCAGCGTCAGCAAAGGGACGATGGCAGCCGTAACAAGCAAAAAAACGAGCTTCGCATGCACGCTTCGGAACACGGACAGCCGGGCTTGGGATGCGTTGAAGGGATATCGGTTATTCATGGCGGTCTCCCTAAATCGTTGCTAACCAATGAGCCTTTGCGATATCGGATTGGAAATTCCGTGCCGAAAGGGAAGATGCCCCGATTGGGCATCGGGACATCCCTTCTGGATTTACTCGTCTTCCTTGAACACCGGCCGGATGCGAAGGTTGAATTCGAAGTCGGTCTCGCTCAGCCGGTATTGCGGCAGCAGCTCCGGGCCGCAAGAGTTGGAGCCGACCCCGCTCATTTTGTAATCGACGTGAACGAACGTTTCTTTTCTTCGGGTCAGCTCATGCACGTGTCCGGAGGCGGTCAAGTCCTCCAGCGAATAGTGCGAAGCCTGAAAGGAGAATTCGCCGGCGCTGATGAATTTCAGGCCCATGCCCTGCAGATTCGAGACGATCGCCCATTCCGTGCCGGACCGGGAACCGTGCTCCTGCGGCATGATGTAGTTCTCGAACATGTCGTCCACGGTGCACAGGTAATGTCCTTTTCTCACGCTTTGGCGCTTGTCGATATAGCTTTCGTGCGGCCCGAGGCCGAAATATTCGACTTCCTCCGTGCCTTCCGGCATGACCAGCTGCAGGCCGAAGCGCGGCAAGTAGACGAGACCTTCCCGCACCCTCACCTTCGTATGAAGCGCAATTTCCCCGCTTCCGTCGACGACCCACAGCGCTTCGCCATGAAGAACGGGCATCCGGCTGTATCCGCCCAGCGAATAGATCACCCGGATTTCCGCTTGCCGATCGGTCTGCCGGACGACATCCGCCTCGTAGACGTGCATGACCGCGCGCTCGTATCCTTCGGCCATCCAGGCATGCTTGACGTTGCGGTCGTTGTCCGTCGGCGCCCGCCAAATGTTGAAAGCGACCGGCGCCGCGATCATGTCCACGCCCTGCTTCGAAATCCGCGTAAACCGGCCGCTGCCGAGATCGAACTCGTGGCGGAAATCGGCTCCGCCGATCGCGACCGTATCGCCGCTGCGATGCAGGCGCAATGGAGCGGACAGAGCCGGTCGCTCCATCCGCGCTTCGATCCGCCGAACGGGCAGCTCGAACTGCGCGAATGCGATTTCGTGGCCCGCCTCCGCCCAGCGGCTGTCCCGCTTCGTCCGGCACGATAAAGTCAGGAAGTACCGGGACGCCGACTCTTCCGGAATGCGGTATCCGACCGCCACCGTTTCCGTCGCTTGAGGCGCCGTTGCCAGACCCGATATTTCTCCTTGCTCGGCGACCGTCCCGTCCTTCTCCACCTTCCACAGGATCACGATATGGGACAGATCCGTAAAATCGTACAGATTGGTCACGTCCAGCTTCCCGAGCTTCAAATCCCGGGCCTCGATCCGGATCGGCGCGATCACCTGCTTCAGCTCGAGCAGTCCGGGATGCGGCTTGCGGTCCGGCGACACCAGTCCGTCGATGCAGAAGTTCCCGTCGTTCGGTTGATCGCCGAAGTCGCCGCCGTAAGCGAAGTACGGCACCCCGTCCTTGGTCCGCGTCAGGATGCCGTGGTCGCACCACTCCCATACGCAACCGCCTATCAGCTTCGGATAGCGGTAAATGATGTCCCAGTAATCCTTCAGATCGCCCGGACCGTTGCCCATCGCATGGCTGTACTCGCACAGGAACAGCGGCTTAAGGTTGGCGTCGTCCCGGGCGTATTGCTCGATGTATTCCGTCGAAGCGTACATGCGGCTTTCCAGATCGAGGCAAGCCGTATCGGCGCTGCCGCTGTGGCGGGGATCGCTTCCTTCGTAATGAACCGGTCTGGACGCGTCCCTTCGCCTGATCCATTCCGCCATCGCCATATGGTTGCGACCGTATCCCGATTCGTTGCCGAGCGACCAGATGACGACCGACGCGTGGTTTTTGTCGCGCTCCACCATCCGCACGGCGCGGTCGAGAAACGCCTGCTCCCATGCCGGGTCGCGGGTGAGGCGGTGGTAATCCCCCGCGGCCTGCATGCCGTGGCATTCCAGGTCCGCCTCATCCACCACGTAGAAGCCGAATTCGTCGCACAGGTCCAGAAAACGCGGATCGTTCGGATAATGGGACGTGCGGATCGCGTTGATATTGTGCTTTTTCATCAAGATCAGGTCCCGGATCATGTGCTGAACCGGAATCGTCTGCCCGAGCACCGGGTGGGAATCGTGGCGGTTGACCCCTTTCAGCTTGACGGCCCGCCCGTTGATGCGGAATACGCCGTCCGCGACCTCGACTTGGCGGATGCCGATGCGGAACAGCAGCACTTCGCCTTCGCACAAGACGAACAGGCGGTACAAGCGCGGCTGCTCGGCGTTCCACAGCTTCGGTTCCGGCACATCAAGCGTCGCTTCGCCGCGGCCGTCCACCGGAACGGTGCCGGTTGCGATCACGCTGCCATCTTCGTCCTGCAGTTCCAACCGGACCTCGGCCCGGCCCGACGTTTCGATCTCGCACCGCAGCGTTGCGCTCCGCAAATCGTCCGACAGTTCCTGGCGCACGAAAACGTCGACCACCCGCCGAGGTTCGCGGGCCAGCAAATAGACGTCGCGGAAAATGCCCGAATACCTCCACAGGTCCTGGTCTTCCAAATACGATCCGTCGCACCATTTCAGCACCATGACGGCGATCCGGTTGGTCCCGGGGCGAACGTAGGGCGTGATCCGGAATTCGGCCGGCACGCGGCTCCCCTGGCTGTATCCGACGAATTGGCCGTTGATCCACAGATAGAAGCACGAATTGACGCCCTCGAACACGACGAATTTTTCCTTGCCGTCCCAACGCTCGGCGATTTCGAACTCTCTCGCATACAGCCCCGCCGGATTGTCGTTCGGCACATAAGGAGGATCGCAAGGAAAAGGATAGTTGATGTTCGTATAATGGCAGATGTCGTAACCGTTTGTCTGCCAGCAGGAAGGAACCAGGAGATCGTCCCATGCCGACACGTCGGCCGATTCTTCGTAAAAGCCGTCCTGGACATCCCGCACGCTGTCCAGATAGCGGAACTTCCAGCTTCCGTTCAGCGTCTGGTAATATGGCGAATAGCCTCTTTTGCGCGCAAGGGCCGCGTCCCGATCCGCATAGGGGATGTAATAGGACCGGGGCTTCTCCCGGTTGACCTGCAGGACGTTCGGGTCTTCCCAATATCGGGGCAAGCTCAGCAAATCCATCGCCTCTCTCGTCATTGTGATCACCATTCCGCGACCGAGCCGTCGGCCTGACGCCATACCGGATTGCGCCAGCGATGCCCGACTTCGGCCATGCGCCGGACTTTGTCTTCGTCGACCTCGATGCCGAGTCCCGGTGCCGCAAGGCGCTCCACGTAGCCGTCTTTGTAGGCGAAGACGGACGGATCCGCCAGGTAGTCGAGCAGGTCGGAGCCCTGATTGTAATGAATGCCCAAGCTCTGTTCCTGGATAAAAGCGTTCGGCGTGCAGAAATCAAGCTGCAGCGAGGCGGCCAGCGCGATCGGGCCGAGCGGGCAATGCGGCGCCACCGCAACGTCGTACGCTTCCGCCATGGCCGCGATTTTGCGCGTCTCCCAGATGCCGCCGGCGTGGCTCAAATCCGGCTGGACGATGTCCACGCCTCCGGAAGCCAGCGCGCTTTTGAAATCCCAGCGCGTAAACATCCGTTCCCCCGTCGCGATCGGTACGCTCGTATGCCGGGCGATTTCCAGGAGCGCCTCGTTGTTCTCCGGCAGCACCGGCTCCTCGATGAACATCGGCTTGAACGGCTCCAGTTCCTTGACCAGAATTTTCGCCATCGCCTTATGTACGCGCCCGTGAAAATCGACGGCGATGCCCATGTCGTAACCGACCGCGTCGCGGATCGATGCGAGCCGGTCGACGGCTTCCTGCACCTTCGCATGGGAATCGATCCAATCGAGCTCGGAAGTGCCGTTCATCTTCAGCGCCGTATACCCGGCCTGCCGCTGCGCCAGCGCCGCCTCCGCCACTTCCGACGGCTTGTCGCCGCCGATCCAGGCGTATACGCGCATTTTGTGGCGAACCGGTCCGCCGAGCAGCTCGTGCACGGGAACGCCGAACCGTTTGCCCTTGATGTCCCACAGCGCCTGCTCGATGCCGGAGATGGCGCTGGTCAGGATCGGTCCTCCCCGATAAAATCCCCCGCGGTACAGCACTTGCCACAAGTCCTCGATCGGTCCCGGATCTTTGCCGATCAAGTAATCGGACATCTCCTCGACGGCCGTTCGCACCGTATCGGCTCTGCCTTCCACGACCGGCTCCCCCCAGCCCACATAGCCGTCGTCCGTCGTCACTTTCAGGAAAAGCCACCGAGGCGGCACCTGGAACAGTTCCATTCGCGCGATTTTCAACCCGATTCTCCCCTTTGAAGCGTCGTTTGGAAAGCCGTGATCATATCTTCCATATGGCATTTCATCAGATTTCTCGCCTGCGGCGGGTTTCTCCGGGCGATGGCGTCGGCGATGAGCAGATGGAACGCCGCCGCCTTGTCGTCCATGCCCGGCCACTTCATCGACCGCCTGCGGCTGTCCAGCAGCAGGTCCGCGATCCTCCCCAGCATGTGGGACAGCACCTCGTTCCGGGCCGCCTGTGCGATCAAGTCGTGGAATTCGATGTCCTCCTTCAAAAAGTCTTCGCCGGCTTCCACCTTGCGCTTCATGCTGCGGGCGTTCCGCGAGATGGCGCGAATTTCTTCGTCGCTCGCCCGCTCGGCGGCAAACGCCGAAAGCTCGGGCTCCAGCACCAGGCGCGCTTCCAGAAGCTGCATCATGGTCGCGTTTTCCAGAAAGTCGATCCTGTCGCCGGGAAGGTCCCCGATGTCGCTCTGCACGAACGTGCCCCGGCCCTGCTCGACCCGCAATATCCGCTGCTTCCCGAGGATGCGGATCGCTTCGCGCACCGAAGAAACGCCCACCTTGAACTCGGCGGACAGCTGCTCGATGGGAGGAAGCCGGTCGCCCGCTTTCCATTCCCCCTTGGCGATTTTGGCCTTGATTCGGTCGTAAACGGCTTCGTAAGTCAATTTTCTGGGCATCCGCACCCCGCCAATAAAGCGAATTCATCTGATGTTTATCATTATAGTAACAATTCATATGAGGTTTCAAGAGAAAGGATGGGCACGTCAACAAATAAAAGCATTCTCCGAAGTCCGCCGGACCCGGAAAATGCTTGTTATTTGCGCCCCCGGTTCATTCGGGATCGGGTTGCAGTTCGGGAACGATATGGATCGGCCGGTCGCCCAGAAGCCCTCCGACCAAATTGCGGGCGGCGGACATCGCCATCTCGAAGCGCGTTTTGGCCGTGGCCGATCCGATATGCGGCAGCGTCACCGCATTCGGAAGCTTCAGCAGCGGATGGTTCGGATCGATCGGCTCCCGGTCGTACACATCCAGGCCGGCGGCGTAAATCCGTCTTTGTTCCAGCGCCTCGACGAGCGCTTGTTCATCCACCAGCGGCCCGCGGGAAGCGTTGATGAAGACGGCGGTCCGCTTCATCATCGCGAAATGCTCCTTGCGGATCATCCCGGCCGTCTCCGCGGTCAAGGGCGCCATGACGACGACAAAATCCGATTCCCGCAGCAGCTGCTCCAAGGAGCGGTATTCCGCTCCGTAAGCCGCTTCGGCTTGCGGCTTCCGCCTGCGGGCGGTGTAGAGCACCTTCATGTCGAAACCGCGCGAAGCCCGCTTGGCGATCGCCCCTCCGATCCTGCCCATGCCCACGATGCCCAGCGTGGCATGATGAACGTCGATGCCGAAATGCTCTTCCGGCCTGGCCCCCGGCAGCCCCCATCTCCCCTGCTTGACCAGGAGATCCAGCTCCGGCACGCGCCGGGCCGCCGACAGCATCAAGGCGAACACCAGATCGGCGACCGTATCGTCCAGGACGAACGGCGTATGCGTGCCGATGACGCCGCGCGCCTTCATCGCCGGGATATCGTAATTGTTGTAGCCTACGGACTGATTGCTCACGACTTTCAGGAACGGAGCGCGGTCCAGCAGTTCCGCGTCGATGCGGACATCGGTTTGCAGCAGCCCCTCGACGTCGGACAACAGCTCGAGCAGCTGGCCGCGGTTGTTCAACCGCTCGGGAGCGATCTCGACCATCTCGCAGCGCTGCGCGATGATCTCTCTCGCTTCTTCCGGCAATTTCTTCAAAATGAGCACTTTAGGCTTTCGCATTCTTTTCCCCCTGGTATGCGCGTTCCGTGAGCGGCAAATAGATCATGAATTCGGTGCCTTCGCCCGGCCGGCTGTCCACGTTCACGTTGCCGCCGTGATTGCGGACGATCCGGTAGCTGACCGACAGCCCGAGCCCCGTGCCGGACTCCTTCGTGGAAAAAAACGGGTCGAACAGCCGGCTGAGCGTCGCCTGATTCATTCCTTTGCCGTTGTCGCGAATCGAGATGAGCGCGAATCCGCTTTCTCGCCGGGCCGACACGTCGATGCGCCCCTTGCGCCCGTCCCCCGCTTCGGCAATCGCGTCTATCGCGTTTTTGATAATATTCAGCAGCACCTGCTTCATCTGCTTGACGTCGATGGCAACGGCCATATCCGGATCGAACAGCTCGCATTGCAGCTCGCATCCGCGCAGATGGGCTTCGCTCTCGCTCAGCAAAATCGTCTCTTTCAGCAGCAGGCTGACCAGCACCGTGCTCTTCATCGGCGCCGACGGTTTGGAAGCGTTTAGAAATTCGAAAATAATGTCGTTCGCCCGGTCGATTTCCGACAGAATGATCCGGGTGTATTCCTGCTTGCCGACCGTTTCCAAATACGGGGTGAGCAGTTGGATAAACCCGCGGATGGCCGTCAGCGGATTGCGAATTTCGTGGGCGATCGCGGCGGCGATCTTGCCGAGCATGGCGAACTTGTCGTTCTGGAACGCCGACTGCTCGATCCGTTTATAGTCCGATACGTCCTTGACGCTGACGAGATGCTCGCCGTCCAGTTCGTCGATTCGGGTAATGCTGACCAGCAGGAATCGGCCGTCGCTTTTTTGAAACTCCGCATAATTGCGCCGGTTGTAGGCCATATCCCGGATCATGCGAACCATCATCTTTCGAATGTGGCGGGGGAGATCGGGATGCAACAAAAGCTGCCGCATCGAGCACCCGATAATCGCCTGCCGGGGCCCTTCCAGAAACCGGGCCATCTGCTTGTTGACGAAGCGCAGATGCCCGTCCGCGTCGAAGATCGCGATGCCGGCATCCATATGCTGAAGCACCGCTTCGAACCGGTTGGCGGCGGCGCCTTCCAGCGCCGATTCGGATGCCGCAGCCGCTTGCGCCGCGCTCCGGCAGACGATGTCCGCCACCTCGAGACGATGATGGGGACTTCCGACCATAAGCTCCGACAAAAACAAAAGAGACCGGTGCAGGAGCAACATCCGGTCCTCGTATTCGGCGTTGGAAAGCAGCAATTGCAAGCTTTCGTAATGGTGTCTTACGATTTCGTCCGCGGTCGCCGTCTCGCACTCTCGGCGAAGCTCCGCAATTTCCGAAGCGAGGTGATCACGGGTGCCTGATACGAATTTGGTCAGCAAAGGAAAATACCGCTTCCTCCACCTCTCCATGAAAGCTCCCCCCATCGAATCTTCCCAAGAGGACAGAACTGTATTATCATGTCATCTATCATGTCATCCTTGGGCAAAAGTGTCAATGAGAGATCATGTCGAGTCCGCCTCGGTTTTGTCGAAGCACCCCGAAAAGCTTTCGATTTTACGGCTTGCGGCCGGACGGCTTACCGGTTCCGTTGCGGCTGGAGTCCCGGGAAGACTGCTTTGCGTCGATCGCCGGCTCCGTCTGCGAAGCGCCCGGCCATGGGCCTCCGCGCCAAGCGGGCTCCTCCCGCCGCGGCGCGCCTTTCAGCCCGGAATCCCGGGCAGGCCGTGTCTTGTCCGTCTCCGGCGGGTCCGCCGTCCGGGATTCGAAACGCCCGGGAGCGGCGGCCGATGCCGGATCCGCCTTGTCCGCATCCGGGCTGTTGCCGTTGCCCGGCCGTTCCTTGCTCCCCTGCCGTTTCTCGCGGTCCGAATCCCGATTGCCGGCATGCTTGGAGCCGCGCTCGCCCGATTCTTTCCCGCGGGGGGCGTCCAGGCCCTGCGTCTGGATCGGGCGGTCCGCCTGGTCCTGGCCGCCGGACTTGCCCGACGTGCCCGACGGCCGGCTTCCGTCGTCGGAACGGCCCCGGCTCTTGCCGCCGCCGTCTTGTTTGCCGCCGGACGCCTGAACTTCCACCTTGCGGCTCTGCTGCAATTCCTTCAGCAGCTTGCTCCAATCCTCTCGTCCGCCGGCGGCGTCTCCCCACACCTGGCGCACGGCTTCCTTGCCCAAAACCTGTTCCACGCCGCCCCACGCCTCGGCAATCTTCTTGATCGATTGGCTCTTCAGCGTGTCCAGCGACAGATCGTGCCCCTGCTTTTCCGCCATCAGCCAGAACGCCATTTTTCCGGCGGAAATGCCGTTGGACCGGGCCGCGTCCCGAATTTCTTCCGGAACCGTTACGGCGGCGACCACCGGCTCGGTTCCGGCAGGCGTGCCCGGTGGATGGACGGCGACCGAGATCGCCTGTTTCATTTTGGCCGCGACTTCGTCTTCCCAGCCTTCTTTCAGTTCTTTCTGCGGAACGCTGGCCAGCACGACCTCGCCCGTTTCCGCGTCGAGCAGATCGTCGGCCGCCAGCTTCTCCGCGATTTCCCGGGTGACGGTCTCCACGTCCCGCCCGCGATAGCGGATGCCTTCCACGTAAGGCTCGGCGTCCCCGTTGAGCGCCTCCAGCTTGCGCACCCGCTCCCGCGCGTCGATGCCCATCTCCACGCTCGGATTGACGTCCATCGTCACGTAGGCGACGATCGGCGGCGTTCGGAACGTCCACCACCCGCACAGCAAGACGAGCAGCAGCGCCGCCGCCAGGCCGGCCGTCCGCCGCCAGGCGCCGACGGCGAAGGCGAAGGAGGAGCGCGAGACGAGGTCCTGCTGCGACCATACGATCGTCTCGCCCACGCGGTGCAGAGGCTGCTTCTTCACCCGGACGAACCGGCCGTCGGGCGTCAGCACGATCGACGCGCGAGGCTCCAGCGACAGCACGACACCCTCGTTCATCGCTTCTCCTCCTCCCTGTCCTGTTCGCTCGCCCTTTCGCCCTGCACGTAATAACGCAAATAAGGATAAGGCCCTCCCGCAATGAGCGCCACGGCGATCAAATATTTGCGGTGCCTTTCGATCGTCTTGCGGGAGACGCCGGCATGCTCGCTCAGTTCCTTGACCGGCAGCCTTCCCGTCTCTTTCAGCGTCCGGTACAGCGCCGCGTCGGCCGCCAGCAGCCGGCCGATCTTCATCAGCGCGGACCGGGAATCGGCATGCCGGGGAGACTGGTCGACCAGCTCGGCGAGCGTGATGCCGAACCGCGCCAATTCCTCGGTCAACGCGGCGATTTCCATCCGCCGCTCCTCCGCCGCCCGGCTCCGGTCGTAGGCGTCCATCGCCTGCGCGGCCTCCGCTTGGGCCGCGGAAGATCCGCCGTCTTCCTCTTCGGCGTCCATGGCGCTGTAAGGAACAGCCGCGGCATGCTTGCGCTCCTTGCGGACATGGTCGATCAGCCGCCGGGTCATGACCTGCTCGGCGAATCCGAGAAACCGGCTGCCCGAGTCGGCGGCATAGCGGGAGATCGCTTCGTCGAAGGCGCCCAGCGCCACGCTGAATTCGTCGTCCCGCTCCGGATCGACGTATCTGCGGCAGAACCGGCTGGCGGTCTTGGCGATAAACGGACGATAGCGCCGAATCAGCTCGTCGCGCAATTGCTCGTCCCCTTGCCGAATCGCTTCGATCCACGCTTCCGGCGCATCGCTCTCCGGAGGAGGCGCAGGCCGCGCCGGGCTTCCGAACCATTTTCTCCACAACACGAGCAGCAAGCGCTCACCCCGCATTCATAAATTTCGGCGGCACTGCGGATTTTCAGGGGGGCGGCCGATCTTCGCACGTATCCGGCAAAGCGGCCGCGCCGTCCTTCCCGAACGCGTTGCGTCGTGATCAGCGAAAAACGCCTCCCGAGGGAGACGTTTTCATTCGCCCGCTTTCGTTCGTCGGAAAATGGCGGATGCCGCCGCGACCGGCCGGGATCAATAGGAGCCGCCGGTCGTCCGTTTCAGACGCAGCTTGTGGCGCCGCTGGCTGAGCACGCCCAGCCGCCTCTTGAGCTGCTCCTCCCACTCGGTGTCGCCGATCTGCTTGGCGAACGACAGCAAATCCAGCCCCATGTCGATCTGGTTCTGCACGACCTGCATCGGATCCTCGCTCTCGTCGTTGACGCAGTTCTCATGCAGAGCTTTGTCCGATTCGTCTACGTAGTCGTGGAAGTCGACTTCCGCCGCTCCGTCGCCGTGCGCGTATTCCGCCAAAATTTCATATTCGTTCTCCACCAAATAATGCACTTCGATCCGATGGCATACCGGGCAGAACAGGATAGGCACGTTGTGGATCCGCGTACGGTAATGCTTCAGCGTTCCTTTCGTTCCGATCATGCTGGCGCCGCAGCAAAAGCTCATCGACTTCCCCTCCCTCACGCCTGACGTTTATGACACTATATTCTCCTTCCGGCTCCCGAATTCCTGCTGCTGGAAGAAGATAACAAAAGAAGCGCATGCCCTTCGGCACGCGCCTGACGCTGGAACTTGGCTGCTTATTTCGCAACGAGATGCTTGTCGCCGGGCTTCCAGTTGACCGGGCACAACCCGCCGGACTGCAGCGCCTGCAGCACGCGCAGCGTTTCATCGACGCTGCGGCCGACGTCGTTGTGGTTGACGACTTGGTATTTCAGGATGCCGTCCGGATCGATGATGAACAGGCCGCGCAGCGCGACGCCTTCCTCTTCGATCAGCACGCCGTAATCGCTGGCAACCTTCTTCGTGATGTCGGAGGCGAGCGGGAAGTTCAATTGGCCGAGACCGTTGTCGTCCTTGGGCGTGTTGATCCAGGCGCGGTGGCTGTGCTTGCTGTCCACGCTGCAGCCGAGAATTTCGGTGTTCAGCTTGCGGAATTGATCGGCGGCTTCGGACAGCGCCACGATTTCCGTCGGGCATACAAACGTGAAGTCCAGCGGGTAGAAGAAGAAGACGAGCCATTTGCCCCTGTAGTCGGACAAGGAGACTTTGCCGAAATCTTTGCCGTTGCCGAGCGCGGTTTCCAGTTCAAAATGGGGCGCCGGCAGGCCAACCAAACGTTGCGCCATGTTGAACATACCTCCTTAGATTGGACCGCAAGCCGTCCGGTCCCGCGCCGCCGCGGACCGAATTCGCCTGTTGGGCCGCAAAATGGATACTGGGTTTTCGAACAAAATCGTACCATTCCCGCTTGCCCAAGTCAAGATAGGAATTATTATTTATTTAGAATAATTTTAAAATAAATCCGCCTATGCCGGTTCAACCTTACGATCCCGGATTAGCGCTCCATCGCGCTTACGATCAGGTCGCCCATCTCCCGCGTGCCGACCGGCTTCGTCTTGCCCGCGGCAATGTCGCCGGTGCGATGCCCGGCATCCAGCACGCGCTTCACCGCCCGCTCGATGACGGCCGCGGCTTCGGCATAGCCGAACGTCAACTGGAACATGAGCGCCACGGACAGAATCGTCGCGATCGGATTGGCGACGCCTTGGCCCGCGATGTCCGGCGCGGAGCCGTGAACGGGCTCGAACAGGCCGAAGCTGCCTTCGCCGAGCGAAGCCGACGAGAGCATGCCGATGGAGCCGGTCAGCATCGCCGCCTCATCGCTCAGAATGTCGCCGAACATATTCTCGGTGACGATGACGTCGAAGCTGGACGGCCGGCGCAAGAGCTGCATCGCGCAGTTGTCGACGAGCAGGTGGTCCAGCTCGACGTCCGGGTATTCCGGCGCAAGACGGTTCACCGTTTCGCGCCAGAGGCGGGACGTCTCCAGCACATTGGCCTTGTCGACGGAGGTGAGCTTCTTGCGGCGCTTCCGCGCGATTTCGAAAGCTTGCCGGACGATCCGCTCCACTTCCTGGACGCTGTACACGCAAGTGTCGACGGCCTCCTGGCCGTTCGCGGTGTCGCGGCGGAATTTGTCGCCGAAATAGATGCCGCCGGTCAGCTCGCGGACGACGATCAGGTCGGTGCCCTCCAGCACTTCCGGCTTCAGCGTGGAAGCCTCCTTCAGGCAATCGAACACGATCGCCGGACGGATGTTGGAGAACAGCCCGAGCGCTTTGCGAATGCCGAGCAGGCCCGTTTCCGGCCGCAGTTCCTTCGGATTGTTGTCCCATTTCGGCCCGCCGACGGCGCCGAGCAGCACCGCATCCGCGCTGCGGCACAGATCGAGCGTTTCCTGCGGCAGCGGCGTTCCCTTCTCGTCTATGGCGATGCCGCCGAACAAGCCGTGCTCCAGCTCGAACCGGTATCCGAACAGCTCCTCCGTCTTTTTCAGCACTTTCTCCGCTTCCGCCACGACTTCCGGTCCGATCCCGTCGCCGGCGATCACGGCGATCTTTTTCGTTTCCGCCATCCCGTTATTCACTCCTGTGCAGTAAGTTGCAGTACATCCTCGTATTATTTGTAACATACTTTGCCCCGGAGGCAAAATATCGAATCTCTATCAGATTCATAGGCAAAGTTTATAGCTTAACGAAATGCGCTCCGCCCGCGCTCCCCGAACCCGGGATCCTTCGCCGGCTCGCCGATATCGCCCGCAACCGCGCCGAACGCCACGCCCTCCCGCCCCGCCTAACGCTCCTGATCCGACAGCTCCTCCATCTTGCGCCGCAGCCGGCAGATTTCCGCCATCAGCATTTGCCGCTGCGCCTCCTCGTCCGGCACGTCGCGGCTCATCCATTCGGCCAGCCGCAGTTCCAACAGGCCGCGCTCGTCGGCCCGTTCCCGCTCTTCCGCGGAAAGCGCGCGAAGCCGTCCTTGCTCCGCCGCCTCCTCATACTCCGCAACCGTTCCGGCAAAAAAACGCGGCTCCCCGCGCGGATCGAGAATGACCAGCCGATTGGCGACCGCGCGAATGAGCGTCCGGTCGTGCGAGACGATCAGCAGCGCGCCGGGATAAGCCTGCAGCGCCTCCTCCACCCGCTCGCGGGCATCGATGTCCAGGCAGTTGGTCGGCTCGTCCAGCACGATGAACGCCGGCTCCCGCACAAGAAGGGCCGCAAGCTGCGCTCTCGTTTGCTGCCCGCCGCTAAGCGATGCGAACGGCAGCGTCCATAGCGCAGGGTCAAGTCCCATCAGCCGCAGGCTTCTCTCCGCCTTCGCCTCCCACTCGTATCCGCCCAGCCGAAGATACGTTTCGTAAGCTTCTCCGTATCGCTCCAGCACGTCTGCGTCCGCCTCAGCGCCGGCCGCCCCCTCCATCCGGCGCTGCAGCGATTCGAGCGTCCGCTTCGCCCGGTACAGCTCGGGCGAGCCGGACTGCACGAACGCGAGCGGCGACCCGGCGCTTTCCGGAACGATCCGCTGGTCCAGCCAGCCCCATTGCTCTAGCGGCAAATCCCGTCGCACGCTCCCCGCTTCGAACGGCAGCCGTCCGAGCAGGCCCTGCAGCAATGTTGTCTTGCCGCAGCCGTTGCGCCCGACAAGAGCGATCCGCTCGCCTTCCTCCACTTCGAACGAAACGTTCTCGAACAACGTCCGGCCGTTCCATTCCTTGCGCAAATCCGTCGCTTTGACGATCCGCATGCAGATCCCCTCCGATCCGATTCAATAAAAAAACCGCAGCCTGCGGCCAGCGGTCGGATACGCAAGGGGACGATCGAATCGAAAGCGGCGCGCTTCCGATCGACGGACGACCCCCAACCGACGCACGTATCCCCGGCCGGCTCGCCGCAAGACGAACCTCCTTGTGACGCATCACAAGCGCTGGCTTCGGGATTGCGCGTTCTTACTTCATCGGTCGGCAAAGTCCTCCGTATTGTCCGAAATATGGTTCTTATTATAAAAGAAGACGGCTCTTCATACAAGGAAAAACGTTAGAGATGCCGTTCGTCGCGGCGGGGATGGTATGCCTGCTGGCGGCTCTCATGTCCGCATTTCGAAGACCGGTCCCGTTCCGCAGCCGCAGGCGCAAGCCTAATTCCGCCGGGTTTCGCTGCCGCTCAAAAAGAAAACCGCCGCAAATCTCGCGGCAGTTCTTGCAACGATCGACGATTATAGCCGTCCTTCCAAGGCTGCTTGCTGTTCCCCTTCCTGCGGAGCTTGGGTGCGCTTCACAAACAATCCGAGCACCAGCGCGACCAGCCCGATGCAGAACGCGACCCAGAACGCGCTGTGCATGCCGGCCACCATGGCGTTCACCGCTTCCGCCGGAGAATTCGGGTTGGGGGACGTATTCAAATAGCGCTTGCTCCCGGAAGACATGATCGTGATGAACAAGGCGGTTCCGATCGCGCCGGCCACCTGCTGCAGCGTATTCATGATCGCCGTTCCGTGCGGATACAGATGGCGCGGCAGCTGGTTGAGCCCGGTCGTCTGCGCCGGCATCATGATCAGCGAAATGCCGACAAGCAGGATGATATGCAGCGTCACGACATATCCTGCGTTTGCGGACGATTCGATGCCGGTGAAGAGCCACACCACGATCAATACGAGAACGAGCCCCGGCACGACGAGAAACCTCGGACCGAATTTGTCGAACAGCTTGCCCGAGATCGGAGCCATGATGCCGTTCACGATTCCGCCCGGCATCAGCGTCAGCCCCGACTTGAACGCCGTCATCAGAAGGGCTCCCTGAAGAAACAGCGGAAGCATGATCATCGTGGAGAACAGCGTCATCATCAGCACGAGCATCATGACGGTCACCAGCGAGAACATCGGATACTTGAACGCCCGAAGATCGAGAATCGGTTCCTTCACCACAAGCTGCCGCCAGACGAACAGCACGAGCGCAATTCCGCCGCAAATGAGCGTCCAGTATACTTCGGGATCGGACCAGGAACCCTCCCCGGCTTTGCTGAAGCCGTACACGATTCCTCCGAAGCCGACCGTGGAAAGCAGAATGGACAGGATGTCGACTTTCGGCTTGGTCAGGTCGGATACGTTTTTGAGAAAGACTGCGGCGAAAATAACGGAAAAAGCGGCCAACGGAATGACCAGGTAAAACAGCCAGCGCCAAGACAGCGAGTCGATAATCAAGCCCGACAGCGTCGGACCGATGGCCGGGCCGAACATGATGACGAGCCCGATCATCCCCATCGCGCCTCCCCGCTTCTCCGGCGGGAAAATGATCAGAATCGTATTCATCAGGACGGGGAGCATCAGCCCCGTGCCCAGCGCTTGAACGACCCGGCCGGCGAGAAGCACCCCGAACACGGAAGCCGTTCCGCATATGATCGTCCCTGCCAGAAACAGGATCATCGCGGACAGGAACATCTGTCTCGTCGTAAACCATTGCTGCAGAAGCGCCGTTACCGGAACCAGAATTCCGACGACAAGAATGTAAGCGGTGGAAAGCCACTGGATCGTCGCGGTCTGAACGCCGAATTCTTTCATCAGATCCGGGAAGGCGATGTTCAGCAGCGTTTCGTTCAGAATGGCGACAAACGCGCCGATGATTAACGCGGCGACAATCGGCCCTCTCTTCAGCTTGCTCAGATCGACGGATTGCGTTTTTGTCTCCGGACTTGCCGAATTCACTCCCACTCCTCCTCTTTGGCCGAAGCAATAGGACAATTGTCCGACATAGAGAGTCTATCAGGCCATCATCCGTTTGTCAAAGAATAACCTCCGAAACCTCTCCGGCTTCCCGCAAGCCACGAAGAGGCACGACGTCCCGGCTCTTGATGAACCGTCTTCGTTACTATAGCATGAAACTTGTCTTGTGGTTTCTTCTCGATTGCTGATTCCGATGCACGAAAAAACCGCTCCCCGGTCCGTTCGTGGATCTGGGGAGCGGTTTTGTCCGGCTGCGGCCGGCGTTTATTTTCCCGCCAACACGCCTTCCAGCGCGCGGGTCAGCCGCTTCATTCCCTCTATGGTGCCCGCCTCGTCGTTATAGGTGAAGTTCAGCCGCATCGCGTTCGTCTGCGGACGCTCCGCGTAAAACGTCACGCCCGGAACGAACGCGACGCCCTGATCGACCGCCGATTTCAGCAGCTCGGCCGTATCGACCGCATCCGGCAGCTCGACCCAGAAAAACATGCCGCCCTTCGGCTCGCGCCACTGCGCGCCCGGCCAGGCGCTCCGCTTCAGCAGGTCCGCCATCCGGCGCATCCGCTTCTCGTACTCGCCGCGGACGAACGCGATGTGCGCGTCCAGATCGAAATGCGCGAGAAGCTGGTACAGCGTCTGCTGGTCGAGCGAGCTCGAATGCAGATCGGCGGCCTGCTTCGCCCGCGCCATATGGCGGATCACTTCCGGATCGCCGATCGCCCAGCCGGTCCGCAGCGCCGGCGCTACGGTCTTCGAGAACGTGCTCGTATAGACGACGCACGATCCGTTCGGATGCGGGTCCAGCGACAGAAGGGACGGATACCGGACGGAAGCGTCGCCGAATTTCAGCTCTCCGTAAGGGTCGTCCTCCAGGATGAGCACGTTCGCCTTCCGGCACAGCTCCAGCACGCCCTTGCGCCGTTCCAGACTCCAGACTTTGCCCGCCGGATTGGAGAAAGTGGGGATGACGTACAGCATTTTCGGCCGGTATTTCTCCAGCTTGGCGGCCAGATCGTCAAGATCGGGGCCGTCGGCGTCGCCTTCGACCGACACCGGCTGCGCTCCGTAGGAACGAAACACCTGAAGGGCGGACAGATAGGTCGGGCGCTCGACGAGGATGACGTCGCCCGGATCGATGTAGACGCGGGTCAGCAGATCGATCGCTTGCTGCGAGCCCGTCGTCAGCAGCATATCGTCCGGCGTGACGCGCACGCCCTTGCCGGCCATTCGCTCGCACAGCTTCTCCCGCAGCGGCAAGTACCCTTCCGTAAGCCCGTACTGAAGCGCGCGCTTGCCGCCCTCCAGCACGCGCCGAAACGCTTCGCCCACCGCCGTCAACGGAAAGTGCTCCTCCGCCGGCAGCCCGCCGGCGAACGAAATCACTTCACCCCCCTGGGTCAGCTTCAATATTTCCCGTACCGCCGAAGCGGAGAAATTGCCGAGCCGGGAGGAAAATCGATATTCCATTCGGAATTCCCCATTTCCCTACAACAATATAAAGCGGACCATCTTTTCTCCCGCTCGATCAAAGCAACTGCTCCGGCTTAACGCCTTAGGCCTTAGATAAGAGTGACGTTGTCGCGCCGGTTGCGCGCCGGAGCTTTCCGCTTGTCGATGAGCCGGTTCAGCGCGTCCACGTAAGCGCGGGCGCTCGCTTCCAGGATGTCGGTGCTGACGCCGCGGCCCTGCGCGCTCAGTTCGCCCTGCTTCAGCACGACGTGCACGTCGCCCAGGGCGTCGGTTCCGTCCGTGACCGATTTGATCGAATAGTCGTCAAGCTCCACCGCTTCTCCGGACAGCGCGTCGATGGCGTGATAGACCGCGTCGATCGAGCCGTTGCCTTCCGCCTTCGTCTCCCGGACTCCGTCCGGCGTCTTCAGGCGCACCGCCGCGCTCGGCGTCGCATGGCTGTCGAACGAGACGACCAGCCGCTCCAGCGCGAACACTTCCGGCGTCTCGACGATTTTTTCTTCCAGCAGCGCGAGGATGTCCTCGTCGGTGACCGTTTTCTTCCGGTCGGCCAAATCTTTGAACTTGCCGAAAGCCGCGTTGACCTGCTCCTCGGTCAGCGATTCGTAGCCGAGGTCGGCCAGCTTCTCGCGGAACGCGTGGCGCCCGGAATGCTTGCCGAGAACGAGCTTGCTGTCCTTGAGGCCGATCGTCTCCGGAGAGATGATCTCGTAGGTCGTCTTCTCTTTCAGCACGCCGTCCTGATGGATGCCGGACTCGTGGGCGAACGCGTTGGCGCCGACGATTGCCTTGTTGCCGGGGACGACCATGCCGGTCAGCTTGCTGACGAGCCTGCTCGTCTTGGCGATTTCCTTCAGGTTGAGCGTCGTTTTCGCTTGATAATAGTCGAAGCGGGTTTCGAGCGCGAGCGCCACTTCCTCGATCGCCGTGTTGCCGGCGCGCTCGCCGATGCCGTTGATCGTGCCTTCCACCTGGTCGGCCCCGTTCGCGATGGCGGCCAGCGCATTGGCCGTCGCCAGCCCGAGATCGTCGTGGCAATGCGCCGACAGCTGGATTTTCTCGATCCCCGGCACTTTCTCCTTCAGCGTCTTGAAAATGTTGCCGAACTCCGCGGGCGTCATATAGCCGACCGTGTCCGGGATGTTGACGACCGTGGCGCCGGCCCGGATCGCCATCGCCGTCACTTCGCACAGAAAATCGAGCTCGGTGCGGCCGGCGTCCTCGGGGGAAAATTCGATTTTATCGAAAAATTGCTTGGCGTAGCGGATCGCCCGTTCGGCCGTCTCCAGCACCTGTTCCTTCTCCATCCGCAGCTTGTGCTTGCGGTGAATCGGCGAAGTGGCAAGAAACAGATGGATGCAAGGATCCTGCGCGCCCTTCAGCGCTTCACGGACGGCGTCGATGTCCGGCTCCCGCGAGCGGGCCAGGCCGACGACCGTCGCGTTCTTCACCGCTTTCGCCACCGCATTCACCGCCGCCAAATCTCCGGGGGACGCGGCCGGAAAGCCGGCCTCGATCCGGTCGATGCCGAGCCTCTCCAATTGCAGCGCAATCTCCACTTTCTCCTGCGTGTTCAGGTTGACGCCGGGGGATTGCTCTCCGTCGCGAAGCGTCGTGTCAAAAATGTAAATTTTCCGCATGGCAGGTGTTGCCCGCACCTCCTGACCTTATGAGAAGAGAAGGCCCGGAAACCGGCCTTCCCTTCGATTATAGCATAATGTCCGCCAGACCAAGGGCGCTTATTTTTTGATCCAGGCCATCAAGCCGCGAAGCTGCGCCCCGACGACTTCGATCGGATGCTCGGCTTCGTTGCGGCGGGTGGCGGTGAGGAACGGACGGCCCGACTGGTTCTCCAGAATGAAGTCGCGGGCGAAGCGGCCGGATTGGATATCGGCCAGCACGCGCTTCATTTCCTTCTTCGTCTCTTCGTTCACGATGCGGGGACCGGAGACGTAGTCGCCGTATTCCGCCGTGTTCGAGATCGAATCGCGCATCGCCGCGAGGCCGCCTTCGTAGATCAGGTCGACGATCAGCTTCATCTCGTGCAAGCACTCGAAGTAGGCCATTTCCGGCGCATACCCCGCTTCGACGAGCGTCTCGAAGCCCGCCTTGATCAGCGCGCTGACGCCGCCGCACAGCACCGCCTGCTCGCCGAACAGGTCGGTTTCGGTTTCTTCGCGGAACGACGTCTCGATGACGCCGGCGCGGGTGCAGCCGATCCCTTTCGCATAGGCCATGCCGATTTCGAACGCCTTGCCCGTGCCGTTCTGATGAACGGCGATCAGCCCCGGCACGCCGAAGCCTTCGACATACGTGCGGCGCACGAGGTGACCCGGCGATTTCGGAGCGACCAGCAGCACGTCGGCATCTTGCGGAGCGACGATCTGGCCGAAATGGATGTTGAAGCCGTGCGAGAACATCAGCGCCGCGCCTTTCTTCAAGTTCGGCTCGATCTCGTTTTTGTAGACGGCGGCTTGCGTCTCGTCCGGCATCAGAATTTGCACGACGTCGGCTTTGCGGACCGCGTCGGCGACGGACAGCACTTCGAAGCCGTCATTGCGGGCTTTGTCGGCGGACTTGCCGGGACGGAGGCCGATGATGACGGACAGGCCGCTGTCGCGCAAGTTTTGCGCCTGGGCGTGGCCCTGACTGCCGTAGCCGAGAACGGCGATCGTCTTGCCTTTCAGAACGCCGAGGTCGGCGTCTTTGTCGTAAAACAATTTGACTGCCATGGGATAAGTTCCTCCTTCTTTTTCTGCAAACTCATCTATCTGCAACCCTCGAAGAATCCGGACGTCCTGGGACCATAGCGGCTTCGCCTTAGGGACGGACAAGCCCCGGCCGCGACCCGTTCTCCCGCAAGACGCCCGCTCCCGGCGGGAAGCGGACCCAAGGATATAAGGCCGTTACTTGCTGCCCCGGTTCATGGCCGTCACGCCGGTGCGGGACAGCTCGCGGATGCCGTACGGCTTGAGCAGCTCGATCATCGCGTCGATTTTGTCGGGATCGCCGACGACCTGAACGATCAGCGTGGAAGGCCCGATGTCGACGACCGCCGCGCGGAACGTCTCGACAATGCCGAGAATTTCCGGGCGGACGGAGGGCTCGGCGTTCACCTTGATCAGGCCGAGCTCCCGCGCCACCATCGGATTGCCGCTCACGTCGACGACTTTGATGACGTCGATCAGCTTGTAAAGCTGCTTCTGCACCTGCTCCAGCGTCCGGTCGCTGCCCGTCGTGACGATGACCATCCGGGACAGCCCCGGTTCCTCGGAAGCGCCGACCGTGATGCTCTCGATATTGAAGCCGCGGCGGCCGAACAGGCCGGACACCCGCTGAAGCACGCCGGGTTGATCGTTGACCAGTATGGCGATCGTATGTTTACGGTTCATTCGTCATCCCCCAAGATCATTTCATCGAGCGTGCTGCCCTGAGTGACCATCGGATAGACGTTCTCTCCCCGAGGCACGACGAATTCGACGACCGCGGGACCCGGATGGGCCAGCGCTTCGGTCCAGGCGCGGCGGGCTTCCTCCTTGTTCCGCGCGCGGAATCCCCTGACGCCGTAGGCTTCCGCCAGCTTGACGAAATCCGGGCTGCCCTCGAGATTGATGTGGCTGAAGCGGTTATCGTAGATGATCTCCTGCCACTGGCGCACCATGCCGAGCACCTGGTTGTTGATGATCGCCACTTTGACCGGAATGTTGTTGATGGCGCAAACGGCCAGTTCCTGGGCGCACATCTGCATGCCGCCGTCGCCGTTGATCGACACGACCGTGCGGTCCGGATTGGCGATTTGCGCGCCGATCGCGGAAGGAAAGCCGAAGCCCATCGTGCCGAGACCGCCGGACGTAATGAACGAGCGCGGCTTGTTGAACGGGTAGAACTGGGCCACCCACATCTGGTGCTGGCCGACGTCGGTCGTGACGATCGCGTCGCCTCCGGTCGTCTCATGAATCATCGAGATGACCCATTGCGGCTTCAGCTCCGTCTCCGAATCGCGGTACTTCAGCGGCTTCTCCGCTTTCCAGGCGCGGATCTGCGCCCTCCAGGCGTCGGCCCGGTTCGCGCGCTTCGCGGACGGGTTGAGCGCCTGCAGCACCGCCCGGATATCTCCGACGATCGGAATGTCGGTGGCGACGTTCTTGCCGATCTCGGCCGGATCGATGTCGATATGCACGATTTTCGCGTGCGGGGCGAACCCTTGCACCTTCATCGTGACGCGGTCGTCGAACCGGGCGCCGATGTTGATGAGCAGGTCCGCGGCCTGAATCGCCTTGTTCGCGGTGTACGTGCCGTGCATGCCCGGAAGCCCCATGTGCAGCTCATGGCCGCTCGGGAACCCGCCCAAGCCGAGCAGCGTCGTCGTAATCGGAATTTCCGTCTTGGCGATGAACTCGTACAGCTCCTGATGGGCGCCCGAGTAGATGACCCCGCCGCCGGCCAGCACGATCGGCCGCTCGGCTTCTTCGATCGCTTTCAGCAGCTTGTCGAGCTGCCCCCGGTTCGGCTGAACGGTCGGGTTGTAGCCGCGCAGCGACACTTCCTTCACCGGCTGGAACAGCCCTTTGTTGGCGGAGACGTCTTTCGGAATGTCGATCAGCACCGGCCCTTTGCGGCCCGTATTGGCGATGTGGAACGCTTCGTGAACGATCCGCGGGATGTCTTCGGCGTTGCGCACCAGGTAGCTGTGCTTCGTAATCGGCAGCGTGATGCCGACGATGTCCGCTTCCTGGAACGCGTCCGTGCCCATCGCCGCCGTCGCCACGTTGCCGGTAATGACCACGAGCGGCACCGAGTCCATATAGGCGGTGGCGATGCCGGTGACCAGGTTGGTCGCCCCCGGACCGGACGTGGCGATGCAGACGCCCACTTTGCCGGTGGACCGGGCGTAGCCGTCGGCGGCGTGAATGGCGCCCTGCTCGTGGCGGGTCAGCAGATGCTTGAAGTCGTCGAAGCCGTACATGGCGTCGTAGATGTACAGCACCGCGCCACCGGGATAGCCGAAGACGCAGTCGACCCCCTCCAGAAGCAGGCTGCGCAGCAGCATTTCGGAGCCGGTGACGACTTCCGGCTTGCTCCATTTGGCAATCAATTCATCCTTGGATTTCAGCGTGGCACTTTGCGCGCTCATCCGTCATCCTCCTTTCAAAAGCTCGGTTGAAATCAAAAAGCCTTCCGTCCAGATCCGCCGGAAATTCCGACGTTCTGGGACGAAAGGCTGTTCCTTCCGCGGTACCACCCGAATTTGCCGCACACCTCGCAATGGCGGCCTTGGCAAGTGCGGCGGATGGGATCCTCATCCGCAGGCGCACCCGCAGCGCGTTAACGCACGCTACGCGGTTCCCCCTACTGCGCTTCAAGCGGCGGTTCAGGAGAACAGCTCCGAGGAGACCTGGCGTACAGGGTTATTGGCATCGGTCGCAGCAATTCCGACGCTCTCTGGACAACAGAGCCCTCCGCATCTTCCTCATCACGGCTGTTGAATGGTTGAATGTGTTTTGATATAGGTATCATTATATGCTGCGCGCAAGCTTTCGTCAATAGCTGCCGAGCGACGAAACCGGCCCGGCGGGCGGATGGCCCCCGTTCCGTTCGCGGATTGCCCGCCAGTCCCGTTTGGCATACGATGATAGCAAAAGCACCGGACAGGAGGACATACGCGTGATCCGCTTGCGCAAACCCCGGGACGACGAAGGAATCCTGCGTCTCGTCCGCAACGAGCTCGTCCCCAACTCGTCGCTCCAAATGCCGGACGAGTCCGGATTGCGGGAGGACATCAACCAGCGGCTGCGCCGGGGAACGACTCTGGTGGCGGCCAGCGGCCGAAAAAGCCCGATTGCGTTTCTGCACATGGAATTCCGCGACCGGACGCTGTTTGTCGACCTGCTCGCGGTCGACGCGTCCGAGCAAAACCGCCATTGGGGCTCGCTGCTGATGGCCAAGGCCGAGCAGTTGGGGCGGGAGAAAGGTTGCCGGGAAGCCCGGCTGTACGTCGACGAGCGCAATTACCGCGCTCAGCGGTTTTACCAGCGGCTCGGATATCTTCCTGTCCAGTATGTCCAAAACCTGCGCTGTTATGAACTGGTCAAACCGCTGGTCGAAACGCCGCACGCCGTGCGAATCCGCGGAAGAAGCGGACGGACCTGAGGGAACGGCCGGCCGGAGCGTCCCGCAGCAATATATAAAGGGGCTCGCGACAAGCCCCTTTATATATTGCAATCGCGGCGTTCGGCCGTTTTTACCAAAAAAACGGCCCGAAACCGCCGTAACCGTAAGGACCGAAACCATATGCGAACGGTGCGGTTCCGATGGCCAGCACGTCGAACAGCGCGAGCGGCAAAATCGCTTTCGTGCGCACCTTCTTCGCGCTGTCATGCTCCAGCAGCAGCTGTCCGCCCCGCACGCCGGCCAGTTTGCCGGTGACGACGACGCCGTCTTTGCGAACCGCATAGATATGCTTGCCGACCCATCCGAGGGCTTCCTCGCGAGTGACGAGGGACATGCCCATCCCTCCTTTCTCCGTTGTCATACACCATATGACAGGGAAAGCGGCCGGTCTTGTACCTTTGTCCCCCCTTGGTTCACAAAAAAGCGAAGAAGCCGCGCCTTCAAACGAAAAAGCCGCTTCCTGCAGGAAGCGGCCCCGAGCCTGGCGATCGTCAGGCGTTGATTTTCTCCTTGGCGACGCCGGCCAGCGAATTGAACGCGTTGATGTCGTTCACAGCCAGATCGGCCAGCATTTTGCGGTTCACTTCGATGCCGGCCAGCTTCAGGCCGTGCATCATCTTGCTGTAGGACAGCCCGTTCTGGCGGGCTGCCGCGTTGATCCGCACGATCCAAAGCTTGCGGAAATTCCGCTTCGTCTGGCGACGGTCGCGGTATGCGTACATGAGCGACTTCATGACTTGCTCTTTTGCTTTTTTGAACAGGCGATGCTTCGCGCCCCAGTAGCCTTTGGCCAGTTTCAGAACTCGATTGCGGCGACGGCGCGTAACGAACCCGCCTTTGACTCTTGCCATTTGCCATTCCCTCCTGCAAGTGGTGTCTCGCGCTGACGCGGACGGATTATTTCAGATTGGCCAGTTGCTGTTTCAGACGGTTGACGTCACCCTTCGCCATCAGCGGCTGGGTCGAGAGAACCCGCTTCCGGCGGCCGGACTTGTGGGACAGCAAGTGGTTTTTGTAGGCTTTGTAGCGTTTCACCTGGCCGGTACCGGTAATTTTGAAGCGACCTTTGAGACTGCTGTGGGTTTTCATTTTAGGCATCGGTTGCCCCTCCTGTGCTAGTGGCTCTTGGGAGCCAAAATCATGATCATGCTCCGGCCTTCCAACTTGGGCGCGCGCTCGACGGTGCACAGGTCGGCGACCTCGCTGGCGACGCGCTCCAAAATTTTCTGGCCGATGTTGGCGTGGGCGATTTCACGGCCGCGGAACCGCACGGAACATTTTACCTTGTCGCCGTCTTTCAGAAACTTCGCCACGTTGCGAAGTTTGGTCTGGAAGTCGTGCTCCTCGATATTCGAGCGGAACCAAACCTCTTTGAGATCGACAATCTTCTGATTTTTCCGGGCTTCCTTCTCTTTCTTCTGCTGCTCGTAGCGGAATTTGCCGTAGTCCATAATGCGGCACACCGGCGGTTTCGCCTGCGGAGCCACATTGACCAGGTCCATATTGGCGTCGATGGCCATTTGCAGCGCTTCGCGAAACGGCTTGATGCCGATTTGCTCCCCGTTCGCGCCGACGAGACGGACTTCCTTCGCCCGGATTTCCTCGTTGATCTGATGTTCCTTGCTAATAATGTTCCACCTCCAGGAAAGTTCGATAGAATCACCCAGCCAACTGGTCAGTTCATCGCAAAGAATAAGACGATATCGTCCCATTCGATCCGAATGATATGCAAAAAAAAGGCGGGCAATCGACCCGCCTTTCGCACCAACGTTATCGCGGCGAACGGGCATCGAACCCGGCGCCGGGGACGCTTGCGACGCAACCCGCCGGCATGGAAGCCGACCAGGTGAGAAGCGGGCGCTTCTGCTTGTGCGTGCATTCCTACACAGTCACTCGATTACTATAACACGGCAACCAAACGCTGTCAAATACCAAGCGGCGAAGCCGCTTGGAATGTGCAACCGCAGGAAGCAATGCCGTGCATTGCGGTGCGGTTGCGCTCGGCATACCGAGCGACGAAGTCGGCTCGGAATGTGCAACCGCAGAAAGCAATGCCGTGCATTGCGGTGCGGTTGCGCTCGGCATACCGAGCGACGAAGTCGGCTCGGAATGTGCAACCGCAGAAAGCAATGCCGTGCATTGCGGTGCGGTTGCGCTCGGCATACCGAGCGACGAAGTCGGCTCGGAATGTGCAAGCGCGGTAAGCAACGCTGTGCGTTGCGGCGCGGTTGCGCTCGGCATACCGAGCGACGAAGTCGGCTCGGAATGTGCAACCGCAGGAAGCAATGCCGCGCATTGCCTCAGAAAAAGTCCAGCAGGTAGGAGGCGCGCGCCGGCACGCTGCGCTCGAGCGCGGCGATCGCTTCCGCGTCTCCCCGCAGCCGGCCGATGCCGGCCAGCATTGCCGGGCGGCGGCCCCCAGCCAGCATCGCCGCCAGCGTCTGCACGTCGCATTCGGCGACCGGCAGCTTCCCCGGCGAGTCCGCCCGGTCGATGGCGGCGCCCCGGCCGCCGGAAGGCAGCGCCAAGCGGAACCAGCCGTCGTTCCACGGCGCCCGGCCGTCTTCCACCCGCAAGGCAAGCGCCGCGCCCGGTTCCCCGTTCGACGGCTGAAATGGGTACTGCCGGAGGAACGCTTCGACGTCCACGATCCGCGCCATGAAGTAGGGCTCGATCTCCTGCTTGAACCTCGGCTCCGGCACCAAATAAGAGAGCGGGTCGTCTTCCGGAGCCGGCATCGTCATCTCGTCGATCATCGAATCGTGCTGCCCGACGAAATTCCACAGCGCCGCGCGCGCCGTCTCCGTTACGTGAACCCATTCGTGCACCCGCATGACCCGATTCGCCACTTCGTACAGCAAGTAGCCTTCCGGCTCGCCGCGCTCGTTCCGGTATACGGCGGCCCACCCCGGCTTCGACAGCACGCGGCGCGCCCACCAGTCGTCCGTCCGCGCCAGCATGCCGTCGTAGCGGGGCGCGAAAGCGTCGTACACGGCGCGCAGCCGATCGGCCTGCTTCGGCTCGAGGGAGACGGTTCCGGGCACGTCCCGGCGCGGCGGCAAATGCTTCGTCTCCAGCTTGTACTGCTTGCGCGAAACCGCAAGCTCGTACCCGTATTTCCGATAAAAAGGCATTGAGAACGGCGCCAGCATGCTGACCGTCTGCCCGTTCGCCCGCATCGTCTCGAACGCGTGCGCCAGCAGCCGGGACACCCCGCCCTGGCGCCGCGCGTCGGGCCAGCTCGATACGCTGGCGATGCCGCCCATTTTCATTTTGACGCCGCCGATCCACACGTCAAGCGGCAGCAAGGACACATTGGTCAGCAGCCGACCGCCGCCGTCGAACAGCCCCCAATGGTGCTCGGGGCGGAACGCTTTGCGCTCCTCTTCGAGCCGTTCCGGCGTCAACTGATACTGAAAAGCGTACTGCCACAGCGCGATCAAATCGTCGAACTCGTCTTCCCGCACGTTCCGGATTTCCATCCGTACCCCTCCCGGCCATCGTTGTTCCGTATCCGGCCTCAACCCAAGCATGGCGGAACCGATGCGGCCGCGTCAATCCTTTTTTCCGGCCGTCCCGCACAAAAAATCCCCGGATCGCTCCGGGGATGATGCCGATTTTTACGAGACCTGCTTGCCCTGCACTTCTTCCAATCGAAGCACGCGGGTATGTTGGGTATGGCTCCACGTCTTGTTGTTCTGGGTGAAAAAGGCGTAGAACGTGATCGGCCACCAGGTGAGCAGAAACACCGGGAACAGCAGCAGGCTGGCGTACATTTTCCAATTCTTCACTTTCTCCAGCGCCATCGCCAGCGGGAATTGCGCGCAGGTGACGAACAGCGACACGGCGGTCACCCACCAGGGCAAGTACCCGTAGATGGAATCGAGCGCCGGCGTTTCCCGGGCCTGATCGATCCACAGAATGCACGTGAAAATGGAGCCGAACAGCACGTTGTAGACGGTGATCGTATACAAGGCGGTATCGAACTTGGTCAGGCTGCGCTCCTTCAGGCTGCTCCACAGCAGCGGGAAGAAGTAGCGGCGGGCGACGTTGAAGTGCCCTTGCATCCAGCGCAGCCGCTGACGGGCCGACGCCCGGAACGTGAGCGGCTTCTCGTCGTACACTTTGGCTTCGTAGTTCATGACCGGGTAGATGCCGCGCAGCACGCAGCGGACGGTGAACTCCAGATCCTCGACGAGGCTGGTCGCGCCCCAGCCCATCTCCTTCAGCAGCTCCGCGTCGAAGCACATGCCCGTTCCGCCGAGAAAGTTGGCCATTTTCAGACGGGTGCGGGGAAGCTGCCACAGCCGGTTGCAGAACCAATACGTGATGCCGTAGGCGGACGTAATCCAGGAATCGTCCGGGTTTTTCGTGTCGAGATACCCCTGGATCACCCGGCGGCCTTCGCACAGATCGTTGTTCATGTGCAGCAGAAAGTCGGGATCGACCAGATTGTCCGCGTCCAGCATGACGACCGCGTCGTACTGCCGGGGACGGTTCCACAGCTCCTTGAGCATCCATTCGATGGCAAAGCCTTTGCCGCGCTGGTGCGGGTTGTACCGCTCGCAGGCATGCACGCCGGGATAGCGCCGCACGATCTCGGCGGTCCGGTCCGTGCAGTTGTCGCAGATGACGAAAATGTCGAAAAGGTTTCTGGGATAGTTCAACCGAAGCAGGTTCTCGATCAGCGCGCTGATGACCGTCTCCTCGTTGTGCGCGGCGACCAGCACCGCGAATGACTTGCGCGGCTCGTGGCGGCGGCCCGGCTTTTTGCGGACGTAGCCGAACAGCGACAGCCCGAATTGGTACACGCCGATGGCCGCGAGAAAAGCCTGGACGACCAGAAACAGATAATTCAACATAGTCGGTTGCCCCCTAGACCCCTATTTTTTCATATCTCTGTCTTCGCCGTTGCGTTGTAATCTCTCTGTAATAATTATGCAACCATTTTGTAAAAATACACCTTTGATTTTCGTCCGTTTCGCTTCGTTTGTCAAAATCGCCGCGTCCCTCATCGGGCTTCCAGCGCCGATACGGCGGTCTGGCTCCGAAAGAAAACGGGGCGCAAACGCGAATATCTCCTTCTTAAGCGGCATTTTCTTCAAATGGCTGGCGATTTGGAAAATCTGAGAAATCTTTAAAAAAAGTCCGGCGGCGCCTGTCTGCATCACCCCGGACTTCATACGAATGGCAAACAAGGAAAGTTGCATCTTTTTCCACGTGCGGATAAGAAATGCCGGACGGCGGCGGCCCGAAAACGCGCACGCCTTTCGTCAAAGTTTGCCCATCCATGGCGGGGGATTAAACAGCCTGTATCCGGCGAACCGATTTCCCGCGCCGTTTTTTCATTGCCCGTTAATGCCGCGCTAACAATCGTCCGTTATGCTGAAAGCAGATTCGCACGCCAACGACGAAGGGAAGAGCCCGGATGAGCCGAATCTACCGACTGCTTCAGGATGTGGAAGGCCCTTTGTTTCTGTACGTCAACCTCCGCTGGCGCCGCGCCGCGCTGAACGGGCTGTTCCGCGCGCTCACCCTGCTGGGGGGCGCCGCTTTCAGCCTCAGCTTCTCCCTCTCCGCCGCCCTGCTTGCCCCGCACCCGTGGAACGGCGTCGGCTGGCAGGCGCTCGCGGCCGTGGCGCTCAGCCATCTGCCGGTCGCCGTCGCCAAGCGGAGCGCGCCGCGCCTGCGGCCTTACCAAGTGTTTCCGCAGGCCCATACGACGAGAAATCCGCTTCGGGACGCCTCGTTCCCGTCCGGCCACACGACGGCCGCCTTCGCCGCGCTCACCCCGTGGATGGCGGCCCAGCCATCGCTCATCCCGGTCCTGCTTCCGGTCGCGATCGGCGTCGGACTGTCCCGCATCTATTTCGGCCTGCATTTCCCGAGCGACACGCTGGCCGGCGCCCTGATCGGAGTCTCGACCGCACTCATCGTCTCCGTCTGGATCGGGTAAGGCGCCGTCCGGACTTTCGCCGCAAGCCGCGGATGCGGCCCCCGCTTAATCTTCGGCCGGCTCGGCCGGCGCCGGCTCCTTCGCCCCGCCTCGGCGCAGCGCTGCCGCCAGCGCCTCCGCGGTGCGGCGCCGATGCTCCTCCAGCGCGGCGCTGCCGACAACCGCTTCGAGCCGGTAAATCGGCAGGCCTTGTCCGACAAATTTCGATTCGTACTCGGTGAGCACCAGATCTTCGCGAAGGCGCTCCCGATGCAAATTCAGCGAGATGTTGCGCATCTGCAGGCCCGTATCGGCGAAGCTGTTGAGCGAGAACTCGAACAGCAACGGCGAGTCCGTCTTGAAATGAATTTCCCCCCTGTCATTCAGCACCTTCCGGTACTTCAACAGAAACCGCGGATGGGTCAGCCGCCGCTTGGCATGCTTCGCCTTCGGCCACGGATCGCTGAAGTTCAGGTAGATCCGCTCCACTTCGCCTTCCGCGAACATAAGGTCCAAATATTCCGCGTTGCCCCGGACCAGCGCCAGATTGGGCACGCGATCCAGCCCCTTTTCCCGCCACAGCGCCCGCGCCTTCTCGCTTCCCCGCCGCAGCAGCTCGTCGTACATGTCGAGGCCGATGAAGTTCACCTCGGGGTGGCTTACGCTCATGCGGCTGATGAACTGCCCTTTGCCCATGCCGATTTCGACGTGAATCGGCCGGTCGTTGCCGAAAAACTCGCGCCAGCGGCCCTTCCGCTTCTGCGGCTCCAACACCACCAGGTCGGGCTGGCGCTCTAGGCTTTCGCGAATATTTTTTCTGCCCCGCAGTCTCATTCGATTCGTCCTCCTGAACGCTCCGCTTCCGTCAACCTTCCCTATTTTGCCGAATGCAAAGACGATTGTAAAGAGAAGCGCCCCGCGGCGGCCCGCACATAAAAAACCGCCCGTTTCGTTCGCGGAAACGGGCGGTCTGAATGCGCCTTCAGGCCCTTTGAGGCTCAAGCGGCGCTCAGTTCAAAGGTTGTGTCCCTTCAATATCGTAATGCTCGTCGATCGCTTCGTGAAGCTTGCGCTTGGCGGCGATTTCAAGCCCGTGGTCATTCGGGAACTTGATGCCCGCCAGCGCCATCGCCTCCTTGACGGTCAGCTCCACTTTCACGGTGTCGTCCCCTTGCGGAATTCGAACGGTCGTACTCATCGTTCTCACCTCGTCCTTTCCCTTGGCAGGGAGAATTCAAGATCAGCTTTCCCAGGAAAGCATCATCTTCATTCTGAGTCAGAAGCAGAGGCCAAAAACCGCGTGGCGACTGGGATTTGCGCATTTCTAATATAACATATCGTGTAAGGTTTTGCAAGACGGAATTCCCTTTTTTCCGCTCCCGTTTTTCCGTTCACGTTTTTCCGCGAGACCGGGTTCCAGTCGGAATGGAAACGCTTCACGATTGCGGCATGCGTGCGCCGGGACGCGCGAAAGGTGCGGCGCTTCTCGCCTTGCCGCCGTTTTTTCGCTACAATAGGGAAGGAACGTTGGAGGGATGGTGGGCATGGCCATCGACATGGAAACGCAGCCCCTCCTGTGGCGGGGCGGCAAACGGTTCCATACGTGGAACCACGAAATGTACGAGCAATTCGGCACGAAAGTGTTCAAAGTGATGCTGGACGCCGGATTCACCTGTCCGAACCGGGACGGAACGATCGCCACGGGCGGATGCACGTTCTGCAGCGCGCGCGGCTCCGGCGATTTCGCCGGCAGCCGTCGCGACGATCTGGCGACCCAGTTCAACGAAGTCCGGAACCGCCAGCACCGGAAATGGCCCGACGCCCGATACATCGGCTATTTCCAGGCTTACACGAACACGTACGCGCCGCTGGCGACGCTGAAGGAATACTACGAGACGATTCTGGCGCAGCCCGGCGTCGTCGGCCTGTCGATCGCCACCCGCCCGGACTGTCTGCCGGACGACGTCGTCGACTACCTCTCGGAATTGAACGAGCGGACGTACCTCTGGCTGGAAATGGGGCTGCAGACCGTCCACGAGACGACGTCGCGGCTGATCAACCGCGCCCACGACACCGACTGTTTCCGGGATGCGGTCAAGCGGCTCCGCCGCCGCGGCATCCGGGTATGCGCCCACATCATCTACGGCCTGCCCGGGGAAGACCGCGACATGATGCTGGAAACCGGGCGCCAGGTGGCCGACATGGACGTGCAGGGGATCAAAATCCATCTGCTGCACCTGATGCGCAAGACGCCGATGGTCCGGCAGTGGCGGGAAGGGCTGGTGCGGTTTCTCGAGCGGGACGAATACGTCGGGCTCGTCGTCGACACGCTCGAGATGCTGCCGCCCGGCATGATCGTGCACCGGCTGACGGGGGACGCTCCCCGCGAGCTGCTCATCGGCCCGATGTGGAGCCTGCGCAAATGGGAAGTGCTGAACGCCATCGACGCCGAGCTCGTCCGCCGCGGCAGCTGGCAGGGCAAGCGGCGGACGCAAGGGGTGAGCCGATGGGGTTCCTGTCCGTGCTGAGCCAGGCTCACCGGTGGGTGGCCGAACGCGCGGGCCCGGGGGATGCGGCGGTCGACGCGACCGCCGGCAACGGCGTCGACACGCTGTTTCTGGCGCGCACGGTCGGACCGCGAGGCCGCGTGTTCGCCTTCGACGTGCAGGAGGCGGCGCTGGCGCGCACCCGCGAGCGCCTGGAGAAAGCGCGGCCGGACGAAAGGCAGGCGCTCGCTCCGGTGACGCTGCTGCTGGCCGGCCACGAGCGGATGCGGGAGCATATTCCCGCCGGGCTCCACGGCCGAATCCGCGCCGTCATGTTCAACCTCGGCTACTTGCCCGGCGCCGATCCGGCGATCATCACCCGGCCGTCCACCACGATCGCGGCGATGCAAGCGGCGCTCGGGCTGCTGCAGCCGGGGGGCGTGCTCACCGCGGTGCTCTACCCGGGACACCCGGGCGGGGACGCCGAAGCGGAAGCGGTGGAGCGGTGGATCGCCGAACAAGTTCCGCCTTCCGCGGCGCAGGCCGTGCTGTACCGCTTCCCGCACAGGCCGAAAGCGCCCTACCTGATGGCGCTGGAGAAAAAAGAAAAGGGGCGGAATTCGTAAATTTTCGGCAAAATAGACTTATGACTTTCATAACGACCCGAGGAGGAGACAGGGTGCAAATGGCCATCAAACCTTATCCATTGCAGTTCGAACCGGAATTCAAGGAACGCGTCTGGGGCGGAAGAGCGCTCGAGCGGTTCGGCTTCGCGGTGCCGCCGGGACGGATCGGCGAAGCCTGGACGATCGCCGACCATCCCAACGGCGTCTCCCGCGTCGTCAACGGCGCACTGGCCGGCCTGGGGCTGGACGAGGTTCGCCGGCGGCTGGGGGCCGAATGGTTCGGCGCCAAAGGCGGGCAGAGCGGAAACGGCCGCTTCCCGCTGCTCGTCAAGCTGCTCGACTGCAACGACGACCTGTCGGTCCAGGTGCACCCGAACGATCATTACACCGGCTTGCCGAAAGGCGAGCTCGGCAAAACCGAAATGTGGTACGTGCTGGACGCCAAGCCGGACGCCACCATCATCTACGGTCTGAAGGACGGCATCGACCGGGCCGCGCTCGCGCAGGCGATCGCCGAGAACCGGATCATGGACTGTCTGCGGGAAGTGCCCGTAAAAGCCGGAGACACGTTCTACATCCCGGCGGGCACCGTCCACGCGCTGCGCGCCGGCGTGCTGGTCGCGGAAATCCAGCAGAACTCGGACACGACGTACCGGCTCTACGACTACAACCGTCCGGGCCTGGACGGCAAGCCCCGCGAGTTGCACATCGAGGACTCGCTGAACGTCATCGCCTACGAAGGATCGGGCGCGACCCGGAAACAGGCCGCCGACGCCCGCCCGGGCGAGTGGCAGTCGCTGGCGGCCTCCCCCTACTTCGCGACGGACAAGGGAGTCGTGCGCGGGAAGTGGGAGCTGTCGACGTCGCCGGCAAGCTTCGACATTCTGATCGTCGCCGACGGTACCGGATCGATCGGCTGGGCGGACGGGTCCATCGCCGCGAAAGCAGGGGACAGCTTCCTGATTCCGGCCAATCTCGGCGCCTATGCGCTGGACGGCGCGATGACCGTGCTGCGCAGCCGGGTGCCGTGAAGCGGCCGGGAGACAAGGGGTGGAGCGCATGCGCATGACCGATCCTCCCTCGCACGAGCTGCATCGCCGGGAAGCGCCGGATACGGTCCGCTGCTTCGTCGTCACCGTCTCCGACACGCGGACGCCGGAGACGGACAAGAGCGGCCGCCTGATGCGCGAGCTGCTCGAAGCGGCCGGCTACGTCGTGGCACGCTCGGCGATCGTGCCCGACGAGTACGAGCGGATCGCCGCGCTCTTGGCCGAAGCCGAAGCCGATCCGGCGATCGAAGCGGTGCTGCTGAACGGCGGCACCGGCATCGCCGGCCGGGACACGACTTTCGAGGCGGTCCGCAGCCGGCTGGACAAGGAAATGCCCGGCTTCGGCGAAATTTTCCGCTACTTGAGCTTCGCCGAGGACATCGGCTCGGCCGCCATCCTGTCGCGCGCCATCGCCGGGACGATGGGACGCACCGCCGTCTTCTCGATGCCGGGCTCCACCGGCGCCGTCCGGCTGGCGATGACCCGGCTGATCGTGCCGGAGCTGCGCCACGTCATGCGCGAAATATACAAGGACGCCTGAGCGCGGCGCCGGCGTCCGGCCCGCCAAGCGCGTCCGACAAGCAGGGTCCCTGCCCGGAAGGGCAGGGACCCTGTACGTCCCGCTGCTTTCAGGATGCTCCCGCTGCCGCCGGTCCGTCCGGCTGCGGCAGCGCCACCCAGCGGGCGGGGCCGGCTTCCCCGCCGTGAACGACGGCATAGGCCGTCGGCCGGGACCGGTCAACGCGCTTCTCCTGCTCCCATAAGCCGTAATCGAAAGTCAGCCGGCCGAACGAAGCTTTCTTGGCCAGCTCCCTTTCGTCCGCACCCAGCGCATCCGCGGCCAGTCTGAGCAGCGCCGACCGCTCCTCCTTGGCCAGCCGATCCTCCCACCAGATTTTGCGGGGCTTGTATTTGTGCTGCATGTAATAATCCAGCTGCATCAGCCCGAGCGCAACGTCCGGCTGCAGCGCGGGATGGCTGTCGTCCCGCACGAATTGCCACAGCCGGATGAACAGGTCGTCGAGCTGATGGCCGATCCGCTGCCAGCCCCTCTCTTCCCAATAATCGCCGAACCGCTGGAAAAAATCGAACGCGGAACCGTACACCCCGTCCACCAAATACAGCAAGGCGCGGTCCATCCGGTGGGCGTTCCAGTACTTCTCCAGCACGTCCTCGACCCGCTTGATCCGGACGATGTCGGCGAACGGAAGCACGTCGTTGCCCAGAATTTCGTAAGGGGCGCGGTCCTGGTAGACGTAGCCGTACTTGGCCGCGTCCCGGCGCAAGCCGGTGCCCCGCAGCATTTTCAGAAAACCGAGCTGCAGTTCTTCCGGCCGAAGCGCGAACACGTCGTTGAACGTCTTGCGGAACGTGTCGTAGTCTTCCAGCGGCAGCCCGGCGATCAGGTCGAGATGCTGGGCGATGTTGCCGCTGTCCCGGATCTTCGTCACCGTGCGCGACAGCTTGTCGAAGTTCTGGCGGCGCTGCACGGCGAGATTCGTCGGATCGTTCGTCGACTGCACGCCGATCTCGAAGCGGAAAATGCCCGGCGGCGCATGTTCGGCCAGAAAATCGAGCACTTCCGGCCGCATGATGTCGGCGGTGATCTCGAACTGGAACACGCAGCCGCGGTGGTGGTCGATCAGAAACCGGAAGATTTCCAGCGCGTAATCGCGCTTTAAGTTGAACGTCCGGTCGACGAACTTGATCAGCTTGGCGCCGTTCTCGATCAAATACAGAAGGTCCGACTTCGTTCGTTCGATATCGAAGTAGCGCACGCCCGTCTCGATGCTGGACAGGCAGAACTGGCAACTGAACGGGCATCCCCGGCTCGTCTCGAAATAGACGACGCGGTTGCCGAGCTGGGGAAGATCCTCGGGGAACCGGTGCGGCGACGGAAGAGCGTTCAGATCGAGCTTCGGCCGGGGCGGATTGATCACCGTGCGCCCGTCTTTCCGGTACGCGAGCCCGAACACGAAATGGTATTTTCCCGCGCCGGCGATTTCCCGCAGCAAGTGCCGGAACGTTTCCTCCCCTTCGCCCATCACGATGAAATCGACGGCCGGCAGCCGTTCCATCCAGTACTCCGTATCGTAGGACACTTCCGGGCCGCCGAGCACGATCCGGACGTTCGGCAGCACCTTCCGCAAAATGTCCACGACCGCGATCGTCTCTTCGATGTTCCAGATATAGCACGAAAAGCCGACCACGTCGGGCCGGCGGCGATACAGGTCGGCGACGATCGACATCGCCGTGTCCTTGATCGTATACTCGGCCATGTCGACCTCGAACTCGCCGAGGCAGGCCGCCTTCAGGCACCGCAGGGCGAGCGACGTATGGATGAATTTGGCGTTCAGCGCCGCGGCGACGACTTTCATGGCCATTCCTCTTTCATGGTTGCTGTCGGTCTCTCGTGTCTCTATTGTAGCGGAACCGTCACCGTTTTTCACGGAGCCGGACGACGCAGCTTTGGAAGTCGCCGGGAAGCATCGGCACGGTCAGCCCGACGCGCATCAGCTCGTCGCCGCCGAACGCTTGCCCGCTCTCCGCAAGCTCGTACGTTTTGCGCTCGTCCAGTCCCTTGAGCTTCAAGATTTTGACCGGCTCGTTCGCTTCTCCGAGAACTTTGAAATAGGCGACGAACGCTTCCGCCTTGTCTTCGGAAACGAACATCCAGCCCGCCTCGTTGCCCTCGAAAGGGCTCAGCAACCGGTACATGTCCCCGAATTGAATCAGGTGCCGAAGCTCTTTGTACGTCTCGATCTGCCGTTTCGCGATCTTTTTTTCCTCGGGAGACAGTTGCGCCGGGTCCAGCTCGAATCCGAAATTGCCGGACATCGCCACATCCCCGCGCATCTTCAGCGAAGTGACGCGGTGCACCTGATGGTTCGGGACCGCAGAAATGTGGGCGCCCATCGTGACGGCCGGATAGACGACGCTGGTGCCGTATTGGATTTTCAGCCGCGACACCGCGTCCGTGTTGTCGCTCGTCCACGTTTGGGGCATGTAGTGGAGCATGCCGGGGTCGAACCTGCCCCCGCCGCCGGAGCAGCTTTCGAACAGAATGTGCGGGAATTGCGAAGTGATGCGTTCCAGCACCTCGTACAGGCCCAGCATATAGCGGTGGGCGGTTTCCCGCTGGCGTTCCGGCGGCAGGCCGGCCGAGCCGATTTCCGTCATATGGCGGTTCATGTCCCATTTCACGTACGATATGGGAGCGGACGACAACACGTCCGAGACGGCTTGGACGATGTAATCCCGCACCTCCCGGCGGGAAAAATCGAGAACGAGCTGGTTCCTGCCGGTCGACCGCGGCCGCTGCGGCACGTGCAGGCACCAGTCCGGATGCGCCCGGTACAAGTCGCTGTCCTCGGAGACCATCTCCGGCTCGAACCAGAGGCCGAACTGCAGCCCGAGGCCGTTCACGCGGCCGGCCAGATCACGCAAGCCGCCCGGCAGCTTGTCGGGGTTGACGTACCAATCCCCGAGCGAGCTGTTGTCGTCGTTCCGCTTGCCGAACCAGCCGTCGTCCAGCACGAGCAGCTCGAAGCCGAGCTCCCGGGCGTGCTTCGCCAAGTCCTCGATTTTCCGGGCGTCGAACTGAAAGTAGGTCGCTTCCCAGTTGTTGATCAGTATGGGCCGGATTCGGTCCCTGAACGCGCCCCGGCACAGCCGGGTGCGGTACAGCTTGTGATACGTTCTGGACATGCCGCCCAATCCGTCCGGGGAGTAGACCATCACCGCCTCGGGCGTCTGAAACGATTCGCGGGGTTCCAGCGTCCAGGCGAAATCGAACGGGTTGATGCCGATCGACGCGCGCGCGGTTTGAAACTGGTCGACCTCGACCTGGGCCAGGAAGTTGCCGCTGTACACCAGGCTGAATCCGTACACGTCCCCGTGGTCTTCGCCGGCGCCTTTGGCCATCAGGGCCATAAACGGATTGTGCTGATGGCTGCTGGCGCCGCGGCGGCTTTCGACCGACTGGACCCCCGCCTGCAGCGGACGCCGCTGCATATGCCGTTCGCGCGCCCAAGCCCCGGGAAGGGACAGCAGGTCGTACTCCGCGCCCGGAAAATCGACGCTGGCGCTCAAAGCCCGGAGCAGCTTCAAGGTCTGCGTGCCTTCGTTCGCGAAGCGCACGCTCCGCGCGACGGCGTCGAACGCCTCGTAGGCCGTATAGATCAGCGTCGCCTTCAGCCCGATGAGCGGGTCGTACAGCTCGATTTCCAGCGTCTCCGCCTCATGCTCGCTCTCCACGTAAGTCGCCGGCAAGCCGGCCAGCTTCGGTTTCCCCCGATAAATGCGGTGGGATTGATACCTGAGGTCGGTGACCGTGCTTCCGTTGTCGAGCTGAACCTGATAGGCCGGCGACCGGAAGTCCGAATTGCCGTAGGCGGGATATTCCTGCGGCAGCGTATCGAGCGAGAACGTGCGGTCTCCCGGGACCGGATTGGGAGAAAAGGCGCGGTCCAGGAACAGGTGCGCGTTGGAGCCGCGGTACTCGCGAATCCTTTTTCCCCAGTATCGGTGCGCGACATACCCGTCGCCCATGATCTGCGCGACGTAGCTGGTGTCTTTGGCTTGCAGGTGAAACGTCCTGCCGTTTGCGTCGAAAATGATTCCCATACCCGAATTCCTCCCCGATCAGCGTTTCCAGACGGAAGCGTACTTTTTACGGTATTTGGCGTCCTCTTCGGTTTCGATGAGTTCCAGCGCGAGTTGCCGCAAGGCCTCGTCCGCATCGCGGTCGTACAGCTTTCGAAGGCCCTGAATAATGTCGAATCGGATCAAGGTCCAATTTTTTTCTTGCGTACAATTTCTGAACCGTTCCGCAAGCCCTTTTAACAGCATCTCTTTCTGCTTCGGGCCCGCCAATCCGATTTTCCAAAGGGCCTGGAGACAATGTCTGGCGGTGACGAATTTTTTGTCCTTGGTCACTTCCAGCAGAGTCGGAAAAACGTCCAATATCCGTGCTTCCGGATCGCTCTTGGCGAGGTTGCAGAGCAGCTGCGCCGCGATGGCTCTCCGGTGGTTGTCCGGATGCAAATCCTGCTTTAACGCATCCCATATCTCGTAGGCCCAATCCACCTTCTCGTTCGTCGAGAAATGCCTGGCCTTGGACGTTCCGGTCGCCCGATCTCAGTTTTTCAACGAACGCTTCCGTGACGCGATTCATAATCCCCGATCTCCCTCTCTTCAAGTACGCTTTCGCCAAAGCGGTTTCCTTATCCTTCTCGGTTTCGGGTTTCGGGGCAATCTCCGAACAGATCAAGTTGCCGGCGGATCATTTCCCGGCGGGTCGCGCGCACCTTTGTCAACCGATGGGTTGAATAAACAGAATAACTAACTTTTATTTTGACAAAAAAATTTTTTGTTTTAAAACGCATCCGCTTGTGGTAGGATCAAAGCAAACCGCTTCGCCAAGGAGGTTGTCCATGGAGTCGATCGAGGAGGAGAAAGAGTTTCTGCAGGCGCTTGTCCAAGGAATCGCCCGGCAGTTCGGCCCGAACTGCGAAGTCGTGCTGCACGACCTGACGCTGCCCTACGACCGGACCATCGTCGCCATCGAGAACGGCCATGTTACCGGACGGAAGGTCGGCGATCCGGGCACGAATCTCGGTTTGGAAATTTTAAGGGGCACGAAGCAGGGCGAGCACAACATCAATTACGTGACGCAGACGAAGGAAGGCCGGATTTTGCGGTCCACTTCCCTGTACATGACGAACCGCGAGGGGAAAGCGGTCGGCGCGCTCTGCATCAACTTCGACATCACCGACATCATCGTCGCCGAGAAGACGCTGCAGACGCTGTCGACAACCGCCCTGCAGCCTCAAATCAACGAAACGTTCGTCAGCAACGTGAACGATCTGCTGGACCTGCTCATCCAGCAGGCGCAGGAATCGGTCGGCAAACCGGTGGCGACGATGACGAAGGAGGACAAAATGCGCATGATCCGCCTTTTGGACGAGAAAGGCGCTTTCCTGATCAAGAAAGCGGGCGAGAAAATTTGCGCTTATCTCGGCATCTCCAAGTTCACGCTGTACAACTATTTGGAAGAATCGAAAAGGCAGGAGGACGAAGCATGACGCCGCTGCAGCCGTCCGCCGTCGAGACGCCCGCCGTCGTCATTCGGATGGATGCCGTCCGCAGCAATCTTCGGAAGATGGCGGAGGTGGCCCGGTCGAACGGCGTCGCCCTGCGCCCGCATGCCAAAACGCACAAGCTGCCGGAGCTCGCGCGCCTGCAGCTGGCATTCGGTGCGGCCGGCATCACCGTCGCCAAAATCGCCGAAGCGGAAGTGATGGCCGAGGGCGGCGTCACCGATCTGTTCGTCGCCTATCCCCTTGTGACCGATACGAAAATCGAACGGGCGATGCGGCTCGCCGCCCGACTCGACAACCTCATCCTCGGCGTCGACAGCCTGGAAGGCGCGGCCCGGCTGTCGGCAGCGGCAGGCGCGGCGGGACGCATCCAGAACGTGCGCCTCGAAATCGACACCGGCCTGCGGCGAACCGGCGTCGGCCCGGACGACGCCATCGGCCTCGCCAAACGGATCGCCGGGCTGGAACATTTGCGGCTCACCGGCATTTATACGTATCGGGGCGCGATGCTGGACGGCCGGCCGACGCGCGATCTGCAGGCGGCCGGCACCGAAGAAGGCCGGATGATGGCGGCGCTGGCCCAGGCGATGCGGGCGGAAGGCTTGCCGATCGCCGACGTCAGCGTCGGCTCGACCCCGACCGCGCCGTTCTGCGCCGCCGTTCCGGGGGTGACGGAAATCCGGCCGGGCACGTATATTTTCCACGACCGGATGCAGGTCGCGCTCGGCGTGTGCGGTCCGCAGGCTTGCGCGGCGCACGTGGAGGTGACGGTCGTCAGCCGTCCCGCGCCCGACCGGATCGTCATCGACGGCGGCAGCAAGACGTTCGCCACCGACGTGCAGCCGCACCAGGAGCCGGCGCTGCTGGAAGGCTTCGGCCGCATCGTCGAAGCGCCGGACGCCGTGTTCGAGCGCATGAGCGAAGAGCACGGCGTCGTCCGGGTCGCGCCGCACCATCCGTTCCGCGCCGGAGACCGGTTGCGGGTCGTGCCGAACCATATTTGCAGCACGCTGAATCTGCACAATCACGTTTATTTGCTGGACACAAGCGGCGTCCGCAAAGTGCCGGTCGCGGCGCGCGGCATGCTGGAATAGCCGGAACAGGAAGAGGACAGAAAGAGGACAGAAAGAGGACAGAAAGAGGAGGCGCATACAAGCCATGTTGGACTTGCTGATCCGGAACGGGAAAATCGTCGACGGAAGCGGCAATCCCTGGTACCGCGGCGACGTCGGCGTCAAGGACGGCGTCATTGCCGCCGTCGGCCGCATCGATCAGGAGGCCGCGCGCACGATCGACGCGCAGGGCCGGGTCGTCGCGCCGGGCTTCATCGACGGCCACTGCCATTCCGATCTGATGATTCTCGATCATCCCCGCAGCGAAATCAAGCTTCGGCAGGGGGTCACCACCGAAGTGATCGGCAACTGCGGGCTCGCTCCCGCGCCGCTCTCGCCGCAATACAAGCGGGAGCTGATGGCGTACGTCGAGCCCGTTCTCGGCCGCACCGGGCGGCCCTGGTCCTGGGAGACCGTCGGCCAATATATGGAGACGGTCCGGAGCGCCGGCGCTTCCGGCCATATTTCGACCTTCGTCGCCCACGGGGCACTGCGTATCGCCGTCATGGGCTTCGACAGCCGTCCGGCCGCCGACGCCGAACTGGCCGGGATGAAGCGGCTGCTCGAGGAAGGGATGCAGGCGGGCGCCATCGGGCTGTCGATCGGGCTGCTGTACGCGCCGGGCAGCTTTGCGCCCAAGGAAGAAATCGCCGAGCTGTGCCGCGTGCTGCCGAAATACGACGGACTGCTGTCCGCCCACATTCGCGGCGAAGGCAATCACCTGCTGGCCTCGATCGACGAAGTGATCTGGATCGCCGAGCGAAGCGGGGTGCCGCTGCACATCTCCCATCTGAAAGCGGCCGGCAAGAGCAATTGGGGGCAGACGGAGCGCGCGATGGAACGGATCGAACGCGCCCGCGCCCGGGGCATGGACGTCACGTGCGACGTCTACCCGTACGCGGCCAGCTCCACCACGCTGTCCACCGTGCTGCCCCCCTGGGTGCTGGAAGGCGGCATGGGCCCCGCGCTGGACCGAATGCGCGATCCGCAGACGCGCATGCGCATCCGGGAGGAACTTCGGCACGAGCAGAAAGACTGGGACAATCTGGTCGCCTCGACGGGCTGGCACAGCATCGTCGTCTCTTCCGTCGGCACCGAGGCGAACCGGGCGCTGGAAGGGCTGCATCTGGCGCAGATCGCCGAGCTGCGGGGCGTGTCGCCGGAAGAGGCGATGATGGATCTCTTGCTCGAAGAAGCGGGCAACGTGGCGATCGTGTACTTTCTGATGTCGGAGGACGACGTAAGGCAGACAGTCGCCTGGGACCGATCGCTGATCGCTTCCGACAGCCTGTACTGCATGACGGGCAAGCCCCATCCGAGGCTGTACGGCACGTTTCCCCGCCTCTTCGGCAAGTACGTCCGCGAAGACCGGGTATTGACGCTGGAGCAGGCCGTCCGCAAAGTCACCTCTTTTCCCGTTCAACGATTCCGGCTGGGCAAAAGAGGGCTGATCGTTCCCGGGTATGCGGCCGATCTCGCCGTCTTCGATCCGGAGACGATTGCGGACCGCGCAACGTTCCAGGAGCCCCGGCAATTCCCGCAGGGTCTGACGCACGTGATCGTAGGCGGAGCGGTGACGATCGCGAACGGCGAGCATTCCGAAGCCCAGGCCGGAACGGTCATCGAAGCGGCGCCGTGCCGCTTCCGCCATTAAAAACAAGGAGGAATCCGTACCATGTCTGCCATCGGCGAAAGATTGGCCAGCCTCGGCATCGTGCTGCCGAAGCCGGCCAAACCGCGGTTTTCGTACATTCCGGTGCGCCAAACCGGCAATCTGCTCTATACGTCCGGACAGGACTGCCGGGTGGACGGCAAGCTGCTGTATACGGGCAAGCTCGGACGCGAACTGACCGTGGAAATGGGCCGGCAAGCCGCCCGCCAGACGATGCTCAACCTGCTCGGCGTGCTGCAGGAGCATTTGGGCGATCTGGACCGCGTCGAACAGATCGTCAAGCTGCTCGCCTTCGTCAACAGCGCGCCCGGATTTGCGGATCAGCCCTCCGTCGTGAACGGCGCTTCCGACCTGCTGATCGAGGTGTTCGGCGAGAAAGGCCGCCACGCCCGTTCGGCGATCGGGACGAGCGAGCTGCCGTTCGATACGCCGGTAGAGATCGAAATGATCGTCGAGATTCGGCCGTAAAGCGGGGAAGCTCTGCGGCGGTTGCGCCGCAGAGCTTCCCGAACGATCGGCGTTAAACGTCAAGCCCTCCGTCGGCGATCACTTTCTGAATGAAGTAATAGCTGTCCTTCGGGTGTCGCTCCAGCGTCTCGTAGTCGGTATAGACGATGCCGAAGCGCTTGCGGTAGCCTTCCGCCCATTCGAAGTTGTCCAGCAGCGACCAGGCGAAATAGCCTTTCAGGTTGACGCCGGATTCGATCGCGCGGACGCATTGGATCAAGTGCTTCCGGAAATAGTCGATCCGCTGCGTATCGTGGACGCGCTTGTCGGCGGTCAGCTCGTCCGGGTAGCAGGCGCCGTTCTCGGTAATGTAGATCGGAATGTCGCCGTACGTCTCCTTCAGCCACCGCAGCGTCAAATACAGGCTGTCCGGATACACGTTCCAGTCCATGTAGGTGCGGTCGAACCCGACCTGCACTTCCTCGCAGTCGAACAGGCCGGCCCCTTTCTTGTACCGTCCGAACGAGCCGGAATAGAAATTGATGCCGATGAAGTCGATCGGTTGCGCGATCGTCTCCATGTCGCCCGGCTGAACGGGAACTTCCGCGCCTTTCCCGCGGAACCAGTCGACCAGGAAGGACGGATACGTCCCTTTCAGCGTCGGCTCGAAAAACCATTCGTTCTGCCAGGCGCGGTTGCGGCGGGCCGCCTCGACGTCCTCCGGCTTCGTCGTGAACGGCTCGGTCCACGTCGGATTGTGGGTCGTGCCGATTTCGCCGGCGATGCCGAGCTCGCGGAATCGCTTCACCGTCCGGCCGTGCGCCATCAGGCAGTGGTGCGCGACGTTCACCGCCAGCTGCAGGTCGCGGTTGCCCGGCGCGTGAACGCCCAGGTAGTTGGACAGGAACGACACGCACCACGTTTCGTTGAACGTGATCCATTGCCGGATTTTGCCGTCGAACGCTTTGAACACCGTCTCCGCATAGCGGACGAACGCGTCGATCGTGTCGTGGTTGTTCCATCCGCCCTTATCCTGCAGCGCCTGCGGCAAGTCCCAATGGTACAGCGTGGCGCACGGCCGGATGCCGGCCTCGAGCAGCGCGTCGACGACGCGGCGGTAGTAGTCGAGCCCTTTCTCGTTGACTTCCCCCGTGCCGTTCGGGAAAATGCGCGGCCACGCGATCGAGAAGCGGTACGCGGTCACCCCGAGCTTCTTCAGCAGGGCGATGTCTTCCATGTAGCGGTGGTAGCTGTCGCAAGCGACGTCCCCGTTGTCGTTATTGGCGACGTTGCCCGGCGTATGCGAGAACGTGTCCCAGATCGACAAGCCGCGGCCGTCCTCCTGCCATGCGCCTTCGATCTGGTAGGAGGCCGTCGCCGTTCCCCAGACGAAATCTTTCGGAAAATCCAATCGCGCCAAAACCGTTCTCCTCCATCTTTTTCCGTCTTCGTGCGGCAAACCGCATCTTTCCTCTTGAACATACCACAGTTTCCGCACCGGGACTCCGCACGATTTTGGCGTCTATTTATCCGAATTGGCTTCCGGCAGATCGGCTTTCGCCCGCTCCTGCAGCTTGTCGCGGAACGCTTTCACTTCCGGGATGTCGGCCTGCATGCCGTCCTTGCCTTTGCGGAACACGGCGCCTTGGGTCTGCTCCAGAACGTCGAGCCACGCCTGGGCCAGACGGGCGACCGTCGTGTCCTTGTGCTCCGCGATCGTTTTCCGGTAGCTTTTCTCCACTTCGGGAAGAATGCGATACGTGCGAATGTCGTAAACCGGCGTATTGTCCAGACCGATGAAATACTGGGACAAATATTGCAAGAACCGCTCCTCCGCTTTCGCGCGTTCCGCCGCGCCCGGATAACGGCGGATGAACGCTTCCGCAGCCAGGGCGCGCTGCGCCGCTTCGTCCCAGCCGATGACCAGGGCGCCGTCGTTCATCGATCTCCGATCCGATTCCAGCGCCATCAAGGCGATATAGTCGTTCATCTCGGGGGACAGACGGCTTGCGAAAGCTTCTTTCAGCGCCCCGTAATCGACGACGGCGTAGACGGTGCCTTCCGCCGTCTCCAGCTTGTAGCCGCCGGCGACGATCTGCTCGACCCGCGCTCTCGTCTTCTCGTCCTTGATGTTCGGAATCTGGTCGGCCGTGAACGGCCATTTCAGATCCGCCAGCAGTTCCTGGGCATCCCGAGCGGTAAGGGTGCCCGACACTTTCTCCCGATTGCGCTCGTTGTATGCGATCAGGTCGCGGACCATCTCGTCGGCTTCCTGCCCCGAAGCGTCCGGCAACCGGATCCGGAGGTCCCGCATCAGCTCGGCGGAGGACGGGCCGTCCTTGATCCGGGCGCGGAATTGCGCCAGTTGCGACTGCCCCTCGCCGGAAGCGGACGCCGGCGGTTTCGCCGACGCTTCGGACGCCGGGGGAACGGTCCCTTCCATCGACGGAGGGGTCGCCGTTTCCGCCGATGCCGGCGGACTCGCCGGCGCCTCCGATGCCGGGGGATTTGCGGTCTCCGCCGATGCCGGCGGTTCCGACGCCGTCTGAGGCGTCGCGGCGGACGCCGAAGCCGGCGGCGGTTCGGCGGCCGGCTTGCCCCCGCATCCCGCCAGCGCCGAGGCGAACAGGAACGCGGCCATCCATCCGGCACTCATCTTGACAGCATGTCTCACGGGCAGTCTCCTTCCGATTGATTCCTGACTCATCAGACGAAGGAGGGCTTTTCCAAGTTGCGTCTTCCCGCCATTTGTATGTCGGCCGCTTATTCGCTACAATCAGAAAATAGCCGCATGGCTGAAACCATGCAACCGCGGGCAGCAATGCCGGGCATTGCGGCGCGAGGTCATGAAGCGGAGAGGGGACCGGAAAATGAAGTATCGGCTGATAGCCATCGATCTGGACGATACGCTGCTGACGGACGAACTGACCGTTACAGGCGCGACCCGGCGGGCGCTGGCGGAGGCGGCCGCCCGCGGCGTTCATGTGACGATCGCGACGGGCCGCATGTTCGCGTCGGCCAAAGCGATCGCCGAGCAGATCGGGATGAACGTTCCGATCATCACGTACCAAGGCTCGCTGGTCAAAAATCTGATCGACGGGCAGGTGCTGTACGAGCGGTTCGTGCCCGGCGAGGACGCCCGCCGGCTGTACGACTACTGCCGCGCGAACGGGCTGCATCTGCAGACTTACATCAACGACCGGCTGTACGCGTTCGAGGAGAACGACAAGCTCATCGCATACGCCCGGCAATCCGCCATTCCGTATACGATCGTCCCGGATTTCGCCGCGCTGCCGGCCGGAAACCACACGAAGCTCGTCATCATCGACGAGCCCGAGCGGCTCGACCGGATCGCCCCGGAGCTGCGCGCCCGGTTTGAGCCGGAAATCCATGTGACGAAGTCGAAGCCGAACTACCTGGAGTTTCTGCATCGGGAAGGCACCAAGGGGGACGCGCTGCGGTTTCTGGCGGGACATTACGGCGTGCCGATGGAAGCGACGATCGCGATCGGCGATTCGTGGAACGACCGGGAGATGATCGAAGCCGCCGGCCTCGGCGTCGCCATGGCCAACGCCGTTCCCGCGCTGCAGGCGATCGCCGATTACGTGACGCTGGGAAACAACGAGGACGGCGTAAGAAAAGTGATCGAGAAGTTCGTGCTGAACGCGAACGAAGACGGGGACTGATATACAGATGAAGGACCCGGCCTGTACGGCCGGGTCCGAATGCATAACGCCTTCGGCGCTGTCGGGCGCTCTCTTTAGCGGGCGTCCCCGCTTTCTTCGCCCGATTGCTTCCGCTCCTTCTGCCGCTTCGCTTTCAGCAGCCGGTACATCTCCAGGCTGTCCAGCAGATGCTGGGCCTCTTCATCGGTCAGCGTCTCCTGCACGCCGCCCACCGTAATCCGATTCGGAGATTTCCCTTTCTCGTCCGCCTGCTCCCCGGTCAGCAGCCAATCGAGCGACACCTCGTACACGCTGGCGAGTTCCCGCAAAATTTCGTGGTCGGGTTGCGATTTGTTGTTCTCATATTTGGAAATGGTCGTAAAATCGATGCCCAGCATATTTGCGACCTGATTTTGCGTCAAACGCTTCCGGTTTCTTGCCTGCCGCAGCCTTTTGCCAAACGTCATCGGCTTCATCCCCTCTGCCACCAGTATAAGGGATTTGTTCGCGGCTCAAAATCATTTTGAATATTATTCAAGAAAAACGGTTGTCATTTGAATAAATTTCAAGGTAAAATATGGGTGAACCTGCAAAAAAATCGTGCCCGAACGATTGGAGGCGACGCCCACTATGCTGGTGACGGACTACCCTTCGTGGATATGGCTCCTGTCCATCCCCGTCCTGATTATCAACTTTACGCTGGAATACCGGGCAAGAACGAAAAACAAACGGCTCTCCGGAAAGGAGCCGAAACGATGAAAGTCGAGTGGCGCCTGCCGGACCGCAGCGTCATCGAAACCGTTCAAGCCGACGCCGAACAGCTGCTGTTTCTGCTCCGGCTCGTCCGAAACGTTCGGCTGAACGGACACTTGTACGGGCTGGAACGGTCGGAGCTGGTCGTGGAAGGCGGCGAATTGTCGCTCGCCATTCAATTGAAGTAGCCGGCCAGCACCTGATACCAGATCCCGCGCGGCGAATACAGCGTCTCCCGCACTTTGGGCCAGCCGCCGAGATAGCCGATGTCGAACAGCTCGGGCGGCTGCGGATACCGGTCGCGAAATTCGGCGGCGACGTCCTGCCGCACCGGGCGGAAGCCGTGTTTCGCGAAGATGCGCTGCGCTTCCGCGCTGTGCATATAGGCGACGAAAGCTTCGGCCGCCTTGCGGACGCCGTGGCGGTCGGCGTTGCGGTCCACCACCGCCGCCGGATTCTCGATCAGAATCGTCCGGCTCGGCGTGACGACGTCGTACGGGACGCCCTGGGCGATCCGCGCCAGCAGCTCGTTCTCGTACGTGACGATCACGTCGCCGACGCCGTATTCGAACGCCGCCATCGAAGCGCGGCCGCTTTTGTCCATCGATTCGACGTTGCGGTGAACGGCGGCCAGAAAGCGGCTGGCGGCCGCTTCGTCTTTCCGTCCCGTCTCGTCTTCCGACTTTTTCAAGCCGGCCCCGTAGATGGCGTTGATGTCCCATTGCGCGCCGCCCGACGTTTTCGGGTTCGGGTAGAGCACCTTCACGCCCGGCTTCGCCAGGTCGTCGAACTCCCGAATGCCGAGCGGATTGCCGGGACGGGTGCCGAGCACGACGATCGATCGGGTCACCATGCCCCCGTCCGGTCCGTTTCGCCAGTCCTTGTCCATCAGGCCGGCTTCGCTGATCATATCGAGATCGCTTTCCATCGCAAGAACGGCGACATCGGCTTCGAATCCGCTGACGATGGCGCGGGCTTGCGTGCCGGACGCTTCGTACGACTCCTGGAACCGGATCGTCTGCCCCGTCTCCGCCAGCCACCGCTTCTGGAAAGCCGGAATGAGGTCGGCCATCGCGTCTTTGGCCACGGAATACGCGCCGAGCACGATCGTCGCATCCCCTTTGGCGGCCGTGCCCGCAGCGGCGGCAGGCGTCCCGCCGGAGCGCCCGCAGGCAGCCAGCGCCAGCATCGCGGCGACGAGCAAAACCGGGAGCAGCGCCCGAGCCCGTCCCGTATCGCGAATCTTCATGTTGTCTTTCCCTCCCGCGGGAACGATGGCCGCTCCCGCGCCGCAAACTTGCCGTCAACGTCAAACGCCGGTCATATAAATACCGGCATCGGATCTTCTTTCAGCCTGTTTTCCATAATCCAGCAGTCGCTATCGTTGAACAGATAGGCCCGATGCACCAGCACGCGGACTTCTTCGCCCGGCTGGAACACTTCCTTCTCCAACGAGCGGTAGGTCACGAGCTTGACGGAACCGATCTCCACTTCCACCAGCCATTCGCTGCCGCGGAATTGAAGGCGGCGGATCGTTCCTTTCTCGGTGGCGGACAGCAGCGGAAAATCGCTCTCGCGCCCGATCTCGACATATTCCGGGCGAATGAGCGCCTTCGTGCCGGACCGCAATCCGCCGTCGCCGAATCCGCGGAGCTGCCCGACGTCTTCGACAAAGGTCGATTCCCCGATAAATTCGGCCACGAAGGGCGTCTCCGGGTTCCGGTAAATGTCCCAGGGGGTTCCTTTCTGCTCGACGCGGCCTTGGTTGATGATCATGATCTCGTCGGCCACTTCGATCGCTTCGTCCTGATCGTGCGTGACGAATATCGACGTAATGCCGAGGCGGTCGATCATCTCCCGCAGCCAGTTGCGCAGCTCCTGACGGATTTTGGCGTCGATCGCCGCAAAAGGCTCGTCAAGCAGCAGCAGCCGGGGCTCGGGCGCCAGCGCCCTCGCAAAGGCGACCCGCTGCCGCTGGCCGCCGGACAACTGATGCGGGTACCTTTTCTCGAACCCTTTCAGCCCGGTCAGCTCCAACAGCTCGGCCACCCGCTCCTTCATGCGGGCTTTCGGCCATTTTTTCACTTCCAGCCCGAACGCGATATTGCCTTCCACGGTCATATGCTTGAACAGCGCGTAGTTCTGAAACACAAAGCCGATGCCCCGCTCCTGCGGAGGAAGATCGTTGACCCGCGCGCCTTGAAACAGGATGTCGCCGGAATCCGGCGTTTCCAGTCCCGCCAGCATGCGCAGAATCGAAGTTTTGCCGCCGCCGCTCGGCCCGAGCAAGCCGATCAGCTGGCCTTGTTCGATCGTGAAGCTGACGTCGCGCACCGCCTGAAAGGTTCCGAACGTTTTGTGCAAATTCCGGACTTCGACGTTCATCCCCAGCACCTCCTAAAGAATGAGTCAAGCTTGACGCTCTTTGCGGGATTTCGCCCACTCCATGAACAGGAGCAGAAGAATGGAACTGGCGGCCAGCACGAGCGCGACCGCATTCGCCGCCGTCAGGTTGAAATTCTCCACGTCCTGATAGACCAGATTGGTGGCGGTCTGCGTTTTGCCCATGATGTTCCCCGAGACCACCAGCACCGCGCCGAATTCGCCGATCGCACGCGCCACGGTCAGCACGACGCCATAGATGACGCTCCATCGGATGGACGGCCAGGTGACCCTCCAGAACGTCGTCCACGCATAAGCGCCGAGCGTCGCCGCGGCTTCTTCCTGCTGGCTGCCGATCTCCTGCAGCACCGGCATCACTTCGCGCACGATGAGCGGAAAAGTGACGAACAGCGTGGCGATGACCATCCCGGGAAACGCGTACACCACTTTCACGCCCAGCGGGTCGAGCAGGGAGCCGATGACGGTATCCGGCCCGAGAAGAAGCACGATCATCAGGCCGCCAATGACCGGAGACACCGCAAACGGCAAGTCGACGATACTGTTGAGAAGCTGCTTCAGCCGCTTGCCGAGCCAGCCGGCCCGAACGAGATACATCGCCATCATGACGCCGAACAGCGCATTGACGGCCGTGACGACCACCACCACCAGAAACGTCATCCACAGCGCGTGCCGCGCTTCGGGGCGGGTCAGCCCATCCCAGAAGCCGCTCCAGCCGTCGTCCCAGGCGCCTATGGCGATCCGCGCCAACGGCGTGACGAGAAGCAACGCGAAGACGAGCGTCGTCAGTCCGATCCACAATCTTCTCATCCGGCGTTCCTCCGCATCTGCACATGATTCACGGTCCACAGAATGGCGAAGGACAGCGTCAGCAGAAGCACGGATACGATCGTCGCTCCGGCCGGATTGCCGCTTTCGATCTCTCCGTAAATATACACGGAGGCGACCATCGTTCGGCCCGGAATGTTGCCCGCCACCAGCACGACGGCGCCGAATTCCGCGAGCGCCCGGGAGAACGCCAGCATCGAGCCGCTTGCGATGCCCGGAACCATCGAAGGAAGAATGACCCGGAAGAACGTCTTGGCGCGGGAAGCGCCCAGCGTGTAGGACGCTTCTTCCTCGGCGCGGTCGAGCTCCTCCAGCAGCGGCTGTACCGCACGGATGACGAACGGGAACGTGACGAACACCATGGCGACGACAATGGCCGGTTGATGGAACAGAATCGTGAAGCCGAGCGATTCGGCCCACTGTCCGACCGGGCTGCGCGGCCCGAGCAGCAGCAGGATCATCAGTCCCGCAACGGCGGTCGGAAGCGCGAACGGAAGATCGACCAGACTGTTCAGCAGACTGCGGCCTGGAAAACGGTATCGGACGAGCGTCCAGGCCGCCATCGTGCCGAGCAGCGCGTTGATGGCCGTCGCGATCAAAGCGAGCTTGATCGTCAGCACGACCGCCTTCCAAGCCAGCGGCTCGGTCAATGTATCCCGCAGGCCGGCCCAGCTTCCGGATAGCGATTGCCCGTACACGCCCGCGATCGGAAGCACGATTAACACCAAAAAATAAAGCATGACAGCGCTGCGAAATCCCCAGCTCCACCAGCGGCTCTGCAGCACGTGGGTCATGACCTTCGAACCTCCCGAGCCAGTTGCCCTACAAAAAAAATAATTCCTATTTGCTTAGTCGGCATTATTGTTAATTTATCAGATCAAGGTTTCTCCCGTCAATATCCGAAACGCACATTTATCATTTTAACTGATTTATATTATACACACCGCTTATAATGGTGCAAATGCCTAGGTGCAGAAGGATCCTTCCGAGAAACGGCGGGCGGCGCTGCTGCCGCTGCCGACCCGGACGCATGCGGTTTCACCGAGAGCTATTTCTCTTCAATAAAATAGCGTTCCTCGCCCGTGATCAGATTCGCCTGCCCTTGGGTGAGGTCGGTGATCCACGCCCGAAAGCGCTCGGCTTCTTCCGCTTCCGGATAGCAGGTGACGCGGACGCGATCGGCAAACGACACGCCGCCGATCCGGACGCCCCGCCCGCGCAGTTCGTTCTCCACCTTGCCGTACCACGAATAGTCGATGTCCACGGTCACCTCGCGGTGAAGCACCTTCACGACCGGTTCGGCCGCGTCGATGGCGGCTGCGGCGCCGTCGGTGTACGCCCGCACGAGTCCTCCCGCTCCCAGCAGGACGCCGCCGAAATAGCGGGTGACGACGACCGCCACGTTTTTCAGCCCGCGCTGCCGGATCACTTCCAGAATCGGCTTGCCCGCCGTCCCGCTCGGTTCCCCGTCGTCCGAAGCTTTCTGCCACTCGTCCCGTTCGCCCGCGACATAGGCCGAACAATTATGCGTCGCATTCCAGTGAAGCCTCTTGATCTCCTCGATAAAGGCGACGGCTTCTTCCTCGCTCGCGACCGGCCGGGCATGGCCGATAAACCGCGATTTTTTGACGACGATCTCCCGGCTGCCGTCGCCCCGGACCGTCTTGAAACGCGCCAGCATGTCCTCTGATTCCTTTCAACAATGAATATCCCTCATGATAGCACACAACAACCGTCTTCGGAACTTGGGTTGGCAAGTCGGTGCCGGGTCCGCAATTCCAAGCGCTCGAAATTGCAAAGGGGCCCGTAAGACCTGTGGGAGCGCCTGGATTTTGTCCAACGAAAAAGAAAGATCGTGCGACTACCCGACCGTTCGCTGGAAAATGTGCAGTGAAACCGAAGCCGATGCCTGGAAAAACGAAGATATGGCCCCTTTTGACGGCATGAAATCCAACGAAAGAGGAAAAAGGGGCCGCAATCCGGCGATTTCGCTGCATCAAATCCAACGGCAGACGGCAGGCGATCCGCCGGTCCGCAGAATGGGAGAGGCCGGCCGGAAAGCGCATATAAAAAAGCGCCGAAGCGCCGCCGGAAACGCATCCCCGACGGCGTTCGGCGCCCCTTCGCATCGGCATCGGCTTGCGAGCCGATCTTACAGGCGCGCTTCCAGCGCTTTCCGCTGCTCTTCGTAGCCGGGCTTGCCGAGCAGCGCGAACATGTTTTTCTTGTACGCTTCGACGCCCGGCTGGTCGAACGGGTTGACCCCGAGCAGGTAGCCGCTGACCCCGCACGCTTTCTCGAAGAAATACACCATATGGCCGAACGTGTGCGGCGTCATGTCCGGCAGATGGACGACCAGATTCGGCACTTGTCCGTCCGTATGGGCCAGCAGCGTTCCTTCGAACGCCTTCTTGTTGACGAAGTCGAGTGTCCTGCCGGCCAGGAAGTTCAGACCGTCCAGATCGTCCGGATCTTGCTGGATCGTGATCTGCTCCGGCACCTGGTCGACTTGCAGCACCGTCTCGAAAATGATCCGGCTGCCTTCCTGGATGTATTGGCCCATCGAGTGCAGATCGGTCGAGAAGTCGACGGAAGCCGGATAGATCCCTTTGAAGTCCTTGCCTTCGCTTTCGCCGAACAGCTGCTTCCACCATTCGGACACGTAGTGGAGCCCCGGCTCGTAGTTGACGAGAATTTCCACCGTTTTGCCCTTGCGGTACAGCGCGTTGCGGATCGCCGCATACTGGTACGCCTCGTTCTCCGCCAGGTTCGGGTTGGCGTAGCGCTTCGCCGCTTCTTGCGCGCCCCGCATCATCTGCTCGATGTCGATGCCCGCCGCCGCGATCGGCAGCAGGCCGACGGCGGTCAGCACGGAATACCGGCCGCCGACGTCGTCCGGGATGACGAACGATTCGTAGCCTTCCGCCGTCGCCAGCTTCTTCAAAGCGCCCTTGGCCTTGTCCGTCGTGGCGTAAATGCGTTTGCGCGCCGCCTCCCTGCCGTATTTCTTCTCCAGCGCGTCGCGGAAAATGCGGAAGGCGATCGCCGGCTCGGTGGTCGTGCCAGACTTGGAGATGACGTTGATCGACCAGTCCTTGCCTTCGAGCGCCTGCAGCAGGTGCGCCACGTAGGTGGAGCTGATGTTGTTGCCGGCGAAGAAAATTTGCGGCGATTTGCGCTGCTCTTTGGACAGCGTGTTGTAGAACGAGTGCGACAGCATCTCGATCGCCGCGCGGGCGCCGAGGTAGGAGCCGCCGATGCCGATGACGACCAGCGCGTCGGAATCCGAGCGGATCTTGTCGGCCGCCTGCCGGATGCGGGCGAACTCCTCTTTGTCGTAATCGGTCGGCAGGTTGATCCAGCCGAGGAAGTCGGCGCCCGCGCCGGTGCCGTTATGTAATTGCTCGTGCGCCAGCTTGACGGCCGGAGCGAGATTGTCGATTTCATGCTGCCCGACGAAGGTCAGCGCTTTGGAATAGTCGAAGCGGAATTGGCTCATGGATGATCGGGTCCCCTTTCGGTCAACGGTCGAATGGCATAGCTTAAGAATACTCAAAAAAGCGGGCCCGCACAAGTTGACCCGCCTTGCCCCGACCGCCCCCGACCGATGCGGAGGGTAACCGGAAGGCTAGCGCGGCGCCTTTCGCCCGCTTTCGCGCTGCTGCCGGTATTCCAGCGCCGAGACGCCCACCAGTTCCCGAAAGACCCGGTTGAACTGCTTCGGGTTGTCGAAACCGACTTTGCGCGCGATTTCGTACACTTTGTCCCCGGTCGTCTCCAGCAGCTCTTTCGCTTTCCCGATCCGCACCTTTTTCAAATAATGGACGAAATGTTCTCCGGTATATTCTTTGAAGCATTCGCTGAAATACGAGTAATTGAGCGAGACGTGGTTGGAGACGATCGCCATGTTCAGGTCCTTGTCGTAGTTCTCTTCGATGAACGCCACCGCCCGGGCCATCTCCCGGTGCTCGACGTGCGCCGTTTTCAGGCGCGCGGCGTAGTCGCTTAAGCCGAGCAGCAAATTCTCCACGCAGCGGATGTAGTCGTGCAGGCTGCCGAAGCGGTACGGGCTGGCCGCTTCCCGGTACATCCGCAGAATGTCGACGGACGCTTCCCCGTAGCGGCGGAACGCCTCGTCGAACACGAGCTCGTTCAGGCACCGGCTGACTTCGTCCAGATAGCTGATGTGCGCTTCCCGGATCCGTTCCGGCTCGAACAGGCGGCGCAAAATCGCCTTCATCTCGTTCTCCCGGCCGGTGCCGAGCATGACCGCCAGCCGGCCCGCGTCCTCGGCCGGAGAAGGCAGATCCCGCCGCCGGTCCCGCACCTCCGCGTGCCGGATCAGCGCAGGCCGTGCGGCTCCGAGCAGCAGGCTGTGCTTCAGCGCCTCCTTCGCTTCCTCGTAGCGGGCGCGGATGCCTCCGATCGCGCTTCCGGGGCCGCTCAGCCCGATCGCCAGCACGCCCGCGCCCGCGCTTTCGCCCGCCTCCGGCGCGGCCAGCCGCTCGAACAGTTCCGGCCGGTCGCTGACGAACACCCCGTGTCCGTCCCTGTCTTCCAGGCCGAACAGCTTGCCGCCCGCTTCCCGCGCCGCCCGCCGGAGGAAATCGGCGACGGCCACCCGTTCCCGCTGATGGCCGGCGTAGTCGACCGCGGCCACGCAGTACGCGGGCTCGAACTCCTGCAAGCCGGCCTCGGCGCACCGCCTCGCGATCTCCGCCTCGTCCAGCGCCGGGGCGGCCAGCACGTAGTTCAGCGTGTTGACGCGCAGCGCCTCGCGCACCCGCTCGGTCTCCCGCAGCCGCCCCTGCAGCGATTCGCTGCGGGCCAGATCCGCCTCCGCGCGGCGCAGCGCGCCGAACAGTTCTTCGCGCACGATCGGCTTCAGCAAGTACTCCTTGACGTTGTGCTTGATCGCTTCCCGCGCGTATTCGAAGTCGTCGTAGCCGCTCAGGATGATCGTCTCCGGCCGGGCCGAAGGTTGCCCGGCCATCCGGCGGATCAGCTCCAGGCCGTCCAGCTTCGGCATCCGGATGTCGGTGATGACGATGTCGGCCGGCTCCCGCTCCAATAGCGCCGCCGCTTCCTCGCCGTCCGCCGCGAGCAGGATGCGGTAGCCGCCCGGGCATTCCCGCTCGATCATCGACCGGAGGCCGAGGCGGATATTGCGCTCGTCGTCCGCAATGAGCAAAGTTCGCATCAGTTCAGCCCTCCGCTTCGCAAATAGTGGGGAATCCGGATGACGACGCGGGTGCCGGCGTCCGGCCCGCTCTCCACGTGCAGGCCGTAGTCCTCGCCGTAGTGCATGCGGATCCGCCGATGGACGTTGGCCAGGCCGATGCCGCTGCCCGTCCGCGCGCCGGCCGCGCCGCCCGCACCTGGCGCGGGCGGCGGCTCGTCGCCGGCCATGCGCAGGTTCAGCCGCTCCAACTGCTCCGGCGTCATGCCGGCCCCGTCGTCCGCGATCTCGATCCGCATCGTATCCTCGGCGACCATCGTCCGGATGGCGATCGTCATCTCCCGTTCCCGCAGCCCGTGCTTCACCGCGTTCTCGACCACGGGCTGCAGCGACATTTTCAGCAGCTCCTGGTTCAGATGCGCTTCCGGCACGTCCGTCCGAAGCCGCACCCGGCCGTCGAACCGGATGTTGACGATGTTGACGTAATTGGCGATGTGGAGCAGCTCGTCGCGCAGACGCACATATTCGCTCGTCCACTTCATGTTGTAGCGCATCATGCCGCCCAGCGAAGTGAGCGCGTCCGAGATGGCGGCCTGCCCCTCCATTTCCGCCATCATCTTGATGTTCTCGAGCGTGTTGTACAGAAAATGCGAGTCGATCTGGTTCTTCAGCGTGGCCAGCTCGGCTTCCTTGGAAGCGGCCTGCTTGTGCACCGCGTCGGCGATCAGCTCGTTGATCTTCTGCAGCATTTTGCGGAAATGATGGGCCAGCTCGCCCACTTCCCCGCCGCCGCGGATCGCCAGATCGAAATTGAAGTCGCCCTGCCGGACTTTCTTCATCGAATCGGTCAGCACGTGCAGCTTTTTCAGAATGAGCGAATTCAGCAGATAAGTGGAGATGGTCAGCAGAACGAGCAAAATCAGGTTGGCGAGCATGATCCGGTTGCGCGTGCGGTTCACTTCGCTGTACACGCTCTCCAGCGACACGACGCTCAGCATGTACGCGTCCAGCTGCGGGATGCGCGAATAGACGCACAGAAACGGCAGCCGCCCGCGCTTGAACCGGAAGCTGCCCGTCTCGGCCCCGGCATCCCGGTGAGCCTCGAACTGCTCCCGCAGATAGCTTTCGGTCATGCCCGCGCTTTGCAGCAGCGGATTGCCGGGGTGCCGGTAAACGTCGCCGTTCCGGTCGATGACCAGCATCTGCGAATGTTCGTCCTGCAGCTGGCTGAACGTATTGGGGAAAAAGTTGGCCAGCAGCATGTCGACCTGCACGATCGCCGCGTGGTTGCCCTGCGGGTACTGGATTTCCTGCAGCAGCGACACTTTCGGCTTGTTCTCGCCGCCGCCCTCGCCGGGTGTCGACCGGACCACCTCCGCGTCCTCGCGGCTGAATTCCCAGCGGTCCGCCCCGTTCGACGCGAGCACCGAACCGTACCAGGATTCGCCGCGGATGCGCTTTTCCGACAGAAACACCGGCCATATTTCGTACAGCCAGCGGTAAGCGGTGTAGATCCGGATATGCTCGATGCTCGGGTTGTTGTACTGCGAGCGGAGAATCGTCTGCAGCGCCCCGTCGTTCAGCGCGATCAGCTCCTGCGTCGACGGCTCGGTCGTCCGGGACACGTAATCGAGCACGTCGCGGTCGGTGATCGCCAGCTGGGCCGCCCGCTTCATCGTCTCGATGTTGTTGTGAATGTGGATCTGCTCGATTTCCAGGGCGTTTTCGTTCGTCTTCTCCAAATTCCGAATCGCGCTTACGGAAAATTCCCGGAATAGCACCGTCGAAATCCAAACCGAAGGCAGCAGCAAAATGACGATATATGCGAGAACGAGCCGCTGCTGAAGCGTCCTTTTTTCCAGCCAGAATCCCCATCTGCCCATCATGCTGCGCAATCGGTCGCGCATCCGAGTCCCACCGTTCCCTGTCCGAAGCTGTTGGCCGGTCCGTCGCTCCCATTGTACCACGGAGGACAACCGTGCGAATGGGTCCAAACAGAACCGGCTTCGCCGTTTCCAAAGGACGGCGAAACGTTTGGCGTCGGCGATTCTGAAAAGGCTGGGGAGGCAGCCGATACCGGACGAATCGCCGGAAACTCCGAAAAACCCAAGACGGCTTGGGTTTTTCGGCCGCGGTCCGGATCGGCCCGCGCGGATCAGTTCATGAATTGCTGCAATTTCGCCACGTTCTCCTCATACTTTTTCTGCCGGTAGGCCTGCAGCGCGGCGAAGCCGTTTTTGTCCCGCTCCGCGAGGAAATCGTTGAACAGCTGATCGAACTCGGCGTCCGATTTGGCCAGCAGCAGCTTCGGCAGCGTCTTGCCCCACAGCTGGTCGATTTTCGTCTTGCTGATGCCTTCCTTGGACGTCGCCGGCGGATCGAGCAGGTCGAACTGCGAGAAGCTCTTCGTCTTGCCGCGGGTCCAGTCCTCCATCTGCTTGAACGGCTCGACGGAAGGGGGCGTCCACTGCAAGTTCATGTTCGTGTCCATCAGCATCCAGAACGTGTACGAGGAGCCGTACTTCTTGTCGAAAGCCGAGCGGTCCTTGTTCAGCAGGTCGAGCACCTCCGGCTTGAACTGGTCTTTGCCGTCGATCGTATCGTACGAGACGCCCTTCTCCCCGAGGTACAGATCTTTCTGCCCTTCCTCGCTGATCAGGTACGTCATGAACTTGATGGCGCGCGCCTTATCCTTGACGTTCTTGGAGATGAGCGTCAGCGTCCAGCCCGAGATGCCGGGGCCCGCCAGTTCCGGCGGATCGAGCTTCGAATTGGCCGGCCCGTCGATGGCGATGTAGACCGAGTTCGGGTCGTTCGCGTACAGCACGTTCTGCTGCGCCGTAAAGTCCGACCGCTGGTACAGCATGGCGAAGTAGCGGCCTTGCGCGATTTTTTCCTCCATCTGCGGGCGCTTGTCGATGAAAATGTCCTTGGCGAGCAGCCCTTCTTCGTTCGCCTTGCGGAACACTTTCAGCCACCGGATATATTCCGGATCGGTCGTGCGGTCGTACAGCTTGCCGTCCTTGTCGTGCGGAACGGCCAGGAAGTTCTGCAGATAGTCCTGCAGCGAGTAGTTGCCGGTCTCGCCGAACTCGTGCAGGCCGAGCGGAATGAGCGGCTGGCCGTTCACTTCCGGGAACTTCTCCTTGGCCGCCTTCAGCGCGTTCAGGAACCCTTCCGGCGTCCGCATGTCCGGCTTGCCGATCGCTTCGTAGATATCCTTGCGGACGACGAACGTCTGGTTCGACGTGTACTGCGTGCCGTATTTCTGGAAATCCTTCGGCGAGGAAGCGGCGTTCGGATAGCCGTACACGTTGCCGTCCGGCTGCGTGTACCACGACAGCTTGGCCGGGTCGGTCACCTTGAAGAAGTAAGGATCGTATTCCTTGGCCAGCTCGTTGAGCGGCAGCACGAGGCCGCCCTCGATCATTTTTTTGACGCCGTCCTCGGACCAGCCGAGCGTGATGAAGTCGGGCAAGCTGCCGGAGGCGATCATCGTGTTCAGCTTCTCGTTCTCGTTGCCGGCCGGGACGATGAAATTGATGTTGACGCCGGTTTTTTTCGTCACGTATTGCGAAGTCGGATCGACGCCCCATTTGTTCGGAAACCACGAGAAATTGAGGTACCAGTCGAACGTGATCGGCGAAGTGTCGCTTTTCCAGCCGGGCTCGTCCCCGGACGGCTGGACGCTGGACGGCTGGGTGCCGGACGGCGCCGGAGCGGTGCTGCCGCCGGCCGCCGACGGGCTGCTTTCCGAGCCGCCGCTTTTCGAGCCGGAGCAGGCGGCCGCGGTGAACGCCAGCGCGGCGATGGCCAGGCAGGCCGTCGCTTTTCGTAACCACAACATGTTCATGCGCTTACCCCTTTTTTTCGGCGAAAATATGTGCCGGAAATGGATTGCCATTTATTTCCATCCCCCGCATCCGCATCCGGCGCTGGCCAGAACACCGCCTGCGGCCGGGGACAATCGTGAACCGAAGTTGCGGCTTGGCGATTCAGCCTTTGATCGAGCCGATCATCAGCCCTTTGACGAAATATTTCTGCAGGAACGGATAGACCAGCACGATCGGCAGCGTCGTCACGACCATCGTCGCCAGCTTGATCGACTGCGACGTCACCGTCCGGTGGATGCCGCCGCCGACGCCGGCCATGATCTGGTTGGAGCTGGACTGGGCGACGATGCGGTACAGGTACGTCTGGATCGGCTGCAAATCGGGGTTGTTCACGTAGAGCACCCCGGTGAAGTAGTCGTTCCATTGCCAGACGCCGTGGAACAGCGCAATCGTAGCGACGACGGGCATCGAGACCGGCACAATGATCCGCGCGAAAATCGCCAGATCGTGGGCGCCGTCGATTTTCGCCGCTTCTTCCAGGCCCTCGGGAATTTCCCGGAAAAAGGAGAGGAAGATGATCAGATCGAAAAAGTTGAACATCGCCGGAACGATATAGACGAGAAAATGGTCGAGCAGCCCGAGGTCCTTGATCAGCATGTACGTCGGGATCAGCCCGCCGCTGAAAAACAGCGTGACCGTGCCGAGCATCATGTACGCCCGGCGGCCGATCAGTTCCCGGCGCGAGAAGGCGTATGCCACCATCGCGGTGAAGAACACGTGCAGAACGGTGCCGACGACCGTCTTCAGGACGGTGACGCCGAACGCGGTCATAATGCCGGCATTGTCGAACACCGCCCGGTAGCTTTCCAGGCTGAAGATGCGCGGCCACCAGTATATGCCGCCGCGCATCGCGTCCTGGCCCTCGTTCAGCGAGTTGACCAGCACGTACCAGACCGGATAGAGCGTCAGAAAGCAGATGACGAGCATGATCAGCACGTTCAGCCCGTCGAAGGCCGCCTCTCCGGCTGTCAATCTCCGGCGCGAAAACATCTTTGTCCACCGCCTTGCCGTAGGATGGTCGGTTGCCCCGAGCGGAGCTTCAGAACAACGAAGACTGGTTCAGCCGCTTGGTCGTAAAGTTGGCGAGCAGCAACAATAGCAGCGCGATGACCGATTTGATCAGCCCGGCGGCGGTCGAATAGGAGAAGCGCGCTTGCGAAATGCCGGTATGGTAGACGTAAATGTCGATGACGTTGCTGGCGCTTTCGTTGAGCGGGTTGCGCAGCACGAGAATCTGGTCGAAATTCGAATTCAGCACGCCGCTGACCGCCAGAATGAGCAGAATCGTGATCGTCCCCTGGATGCAGGGCAGCGTGACGTGCCGCATTTTCTGAAACCGGCCCGCCCCGTCGATGGTGGCCGCCTCGTACAGCTCGGGAGGCACGCTCGCCATCGCCGCGATGTAGATGATCGCCGACCAGCCCAGTTCCTTCCAGATGTCGGACGCAATGACGATCCCCCAGAAATATTTCGGTTCCGCCAGATAGGAGATCGGCTCGTCGATCCAGTGCAGCGCTTTCAGCAGCGCGTTGATGATGCCGACGTCGGCCAGCCAGGTCGCCAGAATGCCGCCCAGAATGACCCACGACAGAAAATGCGGCAGGTACGAGATCGTCTGGACCGCTTTCTTGAAGCGGAGCGAGCGAAGCTCGTTCAGGAACAGCGCGAACAGGATCGGCAATGGAAAGCCGACGACCAGCTTGATCAGGCTGATGCCGAGCGTGTTGCGGATGACGTTCGGCAGCTCGTCGTCCTGCAGGAAATCCCGGAAATGCTCCCATCCGACCCAGGGCGCGGCGGCGATCGAGCGGACGATGTCGTATTCCTTGAAGGCGATGACGATGCCGTACATCGGCACGTAGTTGAATACGATCATCCAGGCCGCGCCGAGCAGCGCCATGATCTGCAGGTAGCGCTGGTTCATCAGCTTCGCCAGCCATTTGCGCCCGCGCGCGCGGCGGATCGCTTGCGGCCGGCCGCGCGCGGCGGCGTCGGGTCTGGCATTCATGCGGCATCGGACCTCCCGGGAGCGTACGATTTTCTATCGGATGGGCAAATGAAGCGCTTTCTCTACACCTAATTGTATCCGCCAGGACGGGTCCGGGTAAGGTTTCGATTTTTGTTTTCGGTTGCAATTTTTCGGATGGGGCGGCGCAGTGATATAATGGAAGGGATCTGGAAAGGAAAAGGAGGAGGCCCGTTGCCTGCGACAATCGCATTTATCGGTTTGGGAACGATGGGGCTGCCGATGGCGGCCAACTTGCTGCGCAAAGGGTACCCGGTCACGGTATACAACCGGACGCCGGACAAAGCGGCCGAACTGCTGAAGCTCGGCGCCGCGGCCGCGGCTTCGCCGGCGGAGGCGGCGCGCGCGACCGACGTCGTCGTCACGATGGTCAGCGACGACGCCGCGGCCGAAGCGGTCTACTACGGCGACGGCGGCGTGCTGGCCGGGCTGCGGCCGGGCATGACGGCGATCGACTGCAGCACGATCTCGCCGGACCTGGCCCGGCGGCTCGCCGCCGACGTCGCCGCGCGGTCCGGCCGCTTCCTCGACGCGCCCGTCACCGGAAGCAAGCCGGCCGCGATCGACGGCACGCTGCTGTTCATGGTCGGCGGCGACGCGCGGACGCTGGACGACTGCCGCGACATTCTGCTGGCGATGGGCCGGGAGGCGATCCACGTCGGCCCAAGCGGCAGCGGCGCGACCGCCAAGCTCGCGCACAACACGATCGTCGGCATCAATGCCGCCGGCCTGATCGAAGGGATGTCGATCGCCGCGAAAGCCGGCATCGACGCGGCGTCGTTTCTGCGGATCGTGCAGGGCGGCGGCGCCGCCAGCAAGCAGGCCGAGCTGAAGGGGCGCAAAATCGTCGACGGCGACTACAGCGTGCAGTTCTCCCTGGCGCTCATGCTCAAGGACTTGCGGCTGTCTTCCGTGCTGACCGACGGGCTCGGCGTTCCGACGCCGATGCTGGAAGCCGCCAAGAGCCTGTTCCAGACCGGGCAGGCCGCCGGCTACGGCGAGCTCGACCTGGCGGCGCTGGCGCAAGTGTACGAAGCTTGGATCGGCAGAAAGATCGGAAAATAAAGAGAGCGGCCGACCGGGTGGCGTGCCCGATCGGCCGCTTTCTTTATTTACGCCGGGCCAAAATTTTCACGCCGTAGCCCGGCAGCGTCGTCTCGCCTTGCACGCTTCCGCCTTCCAGCAGATCTTCGGCCGGACCGACGATATTGATCCGGACCGCCTCGCCGCCGTAGTTGAGCAGAAACGCGTAATCCGCCTCGTCCGACGACCGGATGCCGAATTCGACCCCGGGCGGAAGCTCCGCCCAGTCCGCCGCCGGCGACCTCAGCCCGAGCCGGTCGATCAGCCGATCGCATACCGGCTCGCTGAACGCCGCGCCGAAGTACCACGCCTCGCCCCGGCCGTGGCCGGCCGGCCGCACCGTCAGCGCCGGTCTCCCCGCGAAGTCGCCGGAAGCGTACCAGGCTTCCGCCTTCACCGCCGGGTCGCGGACTTCGAGCGCGTCGTTGAACCCTTCGGCGCGCACCGGCGCATCGCCCGCATCCCCGTTCCAGCGCAGCAGCGGCGGCTCCATGGCGCCCGCGACGAGGGTGAAATCCTCTACGGTCACGCCGCACAGCTCGGCTGCCGGCCCCGGCAAGGGGCGCATCGGGCAATGGCCGTGCTCGTTCTTGTACCCGGTCCGCGCGCCGAACACGATCCGCCCGCCGCGTTCGACGTAAGCGGCGAGCAACTCGCCCGTCCGCTCGGTCAGAATGGCCGGATGCGGATAGATGAGCACGACGTACGCCAGCAGGTCGTCCACCGTCGTGCCGCCGCGCAGATACACGAGGTCCGCCGGGATGTGCCGCCGCTGCATTCGCTTGAACCACGCGCGCTCGCTCCGCCGGCCGAGCGGCCCGTGCCAGCGGTCGAGCTCGCCGTCCCACAGGTTGTCGTAATCGCGGATGATCGCGACGTCCGCCTTGTACCGGGTTCCGGCGATCCGCCCGCCGATCGCTGCCAGCTCCCGGCCGACCCGCTCCGCTTCCCGTGACCTGCGGTTCGGCCGGTTGTCCCAATCGTGGATGCCGTGCCAGTAGATTTCCGTCCCGAACGGCGCCGTCCGCCACCGGAAGTAGAGCACGAGGTCGGCGCCGTGCAGGATCGACTGGTACGTCCACAGCCGCATCTGCCCGGGCCGCGGCGCCGGCATCTCGATCCGGTTCACCCAGCCGCCCGCGCCCGATTGCTGCTCCATGACGCAGAAGTTGGGCGAGATCGAGCTCACGGTCGAACAAATCGAACGAGAAGACGCCTTCTTCCGGCTCGAACACGGACCAGGCGAACTCCGCCATCCGGACGACCGACAGATTCATTTCGCGCATGCGGCGGAAGTCGTCTTCCCACAGATGCTCCGGCCAGTGCTCGGGGTAATAGCAGACGCCGAGCGTGAGCCGCTCGAGTCCGATCGATTGGGCCACTCGCGGAACCTCCTTTCAGCCTTTGACCGATCCCGCCGTCAGGCCGCGGATAAAGCTTTTGGACCCGACCGCAAACAGGATGAGCACCGGCAGCGTGCCCAGCGTCAGCCCGAGCACCTGCGCGGCCAGATCGGTCCGGTAGGCGTTGCCGAGCGACGTGATGCCGAGCGGAATCGTGTACAGCTCCGGCTTGTTGACGATGATGAGCGGCAGCAGATAGTTGTTCCACGACCACAGAAACACGAGCAGCGACAGCGTCGTAACCGCGGGGTAGATGAACGGGAACACCATCCGGAAAAAGAGCCCCGCCTCCGAGCAGCCGTCGATCCTGGCGCTTTCCAGCACTTCCGTCGGCACCGCCGAGCGGATGTACTGCGTCATCCAGTAGACGCCGAACGCGTTGGCCACCCAGGGCAGGATAAGCGGCAGCAGCGTTCCGGTCAGCTCTAACTGGCGCATCTCGATGACGTAGGCGACGATGCCGAGCTGCCCGGGGATCATCATCGTCAGCAGCACGAAGGCGAAGATGCGGTTTTTGTACTTGAACTCGTGCTTGGCGAAAGCGAAGCCGGCGCACGCGCTGACGAACACGGACAGCGCCGTGCTGGCCAGCGACACGATCAGGCTGTTCAAGTAAAGAAGATCGAACCGGCTCGCCGCCACCGTCTTCAAATTTTCCAGCAGGTATGTGCCGGGAACGAGCACGATGCGCGTGAACAGATCCTCGTTCCGGTACGTGCCCATGATCACCATAATGTAAAACGGAATCAGCGAAAACAGCGACAGGACCGCAATCCCGAAGGTCGCGGCCGTCTTCCGCACCGCGCCGCTCATTCGGAATCCCCCTTGTAGATCCGCGCGCCGACAAAGGAAAAGACCGCGATGATGACGCACAAACCGTAGGCGATCGCCGCGCCGACCCCGTAGCGGGTCGTGCTGCCGAACGCCGTATCGTACATATTCCAGACCGTCGTCAGGCAGCACCGGTCCGGTCCGCCGATGACAGCGACGCTCGAGCCCATCCCCGCGCCGGTGAGCAGCAGCATCGGCTCCTCCAGCAGTTGGAAGCCGCCGATAATGCCGGTGATGACGATGAACGCCGTCACCGGCTTCAACAACGGCAGCGTGATCGACCAGAACACGCGCAAGGCGCTCGCCCCGTCCACCTGGGCCGCTTCGTGCAAATCTTTCGGCACGTTGGCCAGACCGGCCAGGTAGAACACCATCGTGTACCCGAACCCTTTCCAGATCAGCATCAGGACGATGACGATGCGCGCGGTGAGCGGCTCGCCGAGCCAATAGATGCCCTCATCGACGAGACCAAGCTCCACCAGCACCTTGTTGACGAAGCCGGCCTGCCAGTCGAACAGCAGGTTGAACATCAGCCCGACGGCGACCGGCGTGACGATGTAAGGCAAAAAGTTGATCAGCTGGAAAAAGCCTTTCCACTGCACCCAGCGGCTGTACAACAGCGTCGCGATGATCAGGCCGAGCGCCATCTGCACCGGCAGCGTCACGGCGACGAACAGCAGCGTATTGCCGACCGACTGGAAAAAGTGCGAGTCCGGGTCGAACAAATATTTGTAATTGGAGAGGCCGACGAACGTTTTGCCGCCGATGCCGTCCCAGCTCGTCAGGCTGACGTAGAACGAGAACACGATCGGAAACAGGCCGAAAGCCAGGTAAAACAGCACGTACGGCGACAGAAACGCGTACGGCACCCATTTTCTGCTTGCCGTATTCATCCGGTCCTCACCAAGTAATGTCCGGCGATTTCGCCTTCAGTTCTTTCTCGATCCGTTCCATCGCCTGCTCGACGCCGAACGAGCTGTCCTTGGCCAGCGTCTGCAGCACGATGCTCATCGCCTCGTCGAGATACGTGTCGTTGATGTTCTCCGGCATGTCTTTCGTCGTGGCGGAAATGTCGACGAAAAACTTCTTGCCGATGTCCTGGCTGCCGAAATTGGGCCACGTCCAGCGGGTGAAGTCCGGGTTGTCGTAAGCCGGCTTGTAGTGCGTGAACACGCCGTCCGTCTTCTGCGCCTCGGCCCCTTCCTGCGACATCGAGGTGAACTCGATCCATTTCCAGGCCAGATCGGCGTGCTTGGCGCCTTTCGGAATGCCGTGCGAGGAGCCGCCGCGGATGAATCCGCCGCCGGGCGGCACCATCAGCGCCCAACGGTCTTCCTTCTTGTCGTTCGGACCGATGACGTACTGCGGCATCCAGACCGGCGATTCGACGAAGATGTGCTTGTCTCCGCCGAACGAAGCGTTCCAGGCCGGCGTCCATTGGTCGAGCTTGTCGACGATGCCGGCGTCGCGGAATTTCACCAGCAGCGACACGACGCCTTCCAGCACGGACACGTTCAGCTTGTTCCCGTCGAAATAGGACTGCGGACGCTGCCCTTTCAAAATGTCGTTGACGTCGCCGAGGCTGGGGAACATGTACACTTTGCCGCCGCTTTTCTGAAGAACCTCCTTGCCCTTCTCGATAAAGACGTCCCAGTCCGTAAATATTTTTTCCATTTCTTCCGGATTGTCCGTTCCGAAATATTCCTTGGCCAGCGGCTTGATATAGGCCAGACCGGCCACGCTCATGTCGTCGGGAATGGCGACCAGCTTGCCGTCCACGGAAAAAGCCGGGATGTCGTAGTCGAACAGCTTCGTCGTGTCCGCGTTGTACGGCTCCGCCGACAAATCCTCCAGGATGTTCATGTCGAAGATTTTCGCCTTCTGGCCTCTCTCGATCCGGATGACGTCCGGAAGCTCGCCGCCGGAAGCGAGCGTCGTCTGCAGCTTTTTCGGCACGTCGCCCGCCGCCACGTTCACCCGCTTCATCTTGATGTTCGGATATTTTTTGTTGAAGGCGGCCAGCGCGGTCGGGTGCTCGGGCTCCCACGTCCAGATGACGAACTCGCCCTTCAAATCCTCGTTCCCGCCGGAATCCGCTCCTCCGGAATCGGACGCTGATGCCGGCGCCGACGCTGACGCGCTTCCTTCGGGCGGAGCCGAACCGGACGCCTCGCCGCCCTTGCCGCCCGAGCCTCCGCCGCCGCACGCCGCGAGCAGCCCGGCCAGCAGGCCGATAACCCCAATCGCCGCGATCCGTCTCATCCCATGCATCGTCTTCATCGCATGCCCTCGCTTTCGTTGCGTTTTATTGTATCCGTTTTCAAAGCATATCGCGGCCCGCGTTCGGCGTAAACAACGGAATTCTTCACTTTTGGTCGGCATTCTGCACAAGCGCTTGATTCCTTTCCCCCCCTCTGCGTTATAATTTGAACTGCACCCCATCTGGTACGCGCGGGAGGGAAGGCGCTTGAAAGTGATGCTGGTGGACGACGAACGCATTGCATTGGACCGCCTTCGGCACATGCTCGATTGGGCCCGTCACGGATACGAAATCGCGGGAACGGCGACCAACGGCAGAAGCGCGCTGCGGCTGTGCGAGGAGATCCGGCCGCAGATCGTCATCGCGGACATCCGCATGCCGGTCATGGACGGACTGGCGCTGATCCGCGCCGCCGCCGAGCGCAAGCTGGGCGCCGTTTTCGTCATTATGAGCGCCTACGAGGATTTCGAGTACGCGCGGCAGGCGATCGCCCTCGGCAACGTGTCCCGGTACCTGATCAAGCACGAGATGGAACCCGGCCTATTGCTCGAGGCGCTGCGCAAAGCGGGCGAGGATTGGACGGCGGGCGACAGGCGCCGGCGGCTGGAACGGTCCCGGCTGCTGAAGCGCGCGCTGGCGGACGGCGGGGCGGCGGCCGATTGGGCGGCCGAACTTGGACCCGGAACCGGAAGCGATTTCCGGCCGCCCTATGCCGTGGCGCTGGCGCAGGAAGACGCGCCGTTCGGCCTCGCCGCCGACTTGGGCCTTGCAGGCCTAAGCCTGGGCCTGAGCCTGGGCTGCGACGGCGTCCCGGCAGCTGCTCTCGCCTGCGCTTGCGCCGGAGACGAGCTGGAGCCGCCCTCCGATCACCCCGACTGGACGCCGGTCGGCGAATTCGAACTGGACCGCGCCCGGCTCGTCGCCGTCTACGCGCAAGCCAACCGGGCCGCCCCGAAAAGCGAATCGTTCCGCGAGCTGGCCGCCGCTCTCCGGTCCCGGCTGGCAAGCCGGCTGAACCGCTCCGTGTCGATTTTCTATTCCTTTCACGAAGACGATCTTTCCTCCCTGTCCCGCACCGTACGGCGGGTGG